>Ga0209547_100138_pt1 | contig 13277 bp, 10 predicted proteins | sample UppTromicrDC3115_FD_185843 | JGI IMG/M metagenome (GOLD analysis project Ga0209547, IMG submission 185843) | Upper troposphere microbial communities from Oklahoma, USA - DC3-115 (SPAdes) (version 2) | ecosystem: Environmental > Air > Outdoor Air > Unclassified | place: USA: Oklahoma | collected...
ATCAATCACAACTAAAATCATAAAAAGGAGTCTATGGTCAATGACCGATAGACTCCTTTTTGATGATGGTACATATTTATTGTTAATTAATTTTTAAGTATTTCGTTATTTCTTTATTTAATTGCGTATATAATGCTTCATTATCTGATAGTTTCATTCCATATGAAGGAACTATCGCTTTAACTTTTTCTTCCCAAGTTGAAAACTCATCTTTATAACAACGTTGTAGTAAATCTAACAAGATATCAACCGCTGTAGAAGCACCCGGTGACGCACCTAATAAAGCTGATAACGAACCATCTTCAGAAGTAATGACTTCTGTTCCGAATTGCAATGTTCCTTTACCTTCATCAGTGTCTTTAATGACTTGTACACGTTGTCCTGCTACAACAATATCCCAATCCTCACTCTTAGCATTAGGTACAAATTGACGTAAATCTTCCATTCGTTCCTCATTTGAAAGTGTAAGTTGTGAAATAAGATATTTTGTTAGACTCATTTCTTTCACACCTGCTGAAAGCATTGTAATTAAATTGTTCGGTTTAACTGATTTGATTAAATCCATATTGGATCCAGTTTTCAAGAATTTTGGTGAAAATCCTGCAAATGGTCCAAATAAAATTGTACGTTTACCGTCGATATAACGTGTATCTAAATGTGGTACAGACATCGGTGGTGCACCAACTGGCGCTTTACCATAAACTTTGGCCAAATGTTTTTTTGTAATAGATTCATCTTTACAAACTAGGAATAAACCACTAACTGGGAAGCCACCGATATGTTTAGATTCTTTGATTCCAGTTTTCTGTAATAACGGTAGACTTGCACCGCCAGCACCTATAAATACAAAATCACTTTCAACAATGATGATATCCTCTGTGTCTAAATTTTTGACTTTTACTTCCCAAACGCCATCTTTACGTTGTTTAAGATCTTGAACTTCATGTTTATAATTCAATTCAACTTGTTTGTCGTCGAGATTTTCAAATAGTTTTTTAGTTAAGGCACTGAAATTGACATCAGTTCCTGTTTTATCATAGCTCATTGCCATAGGAATATGTGACGTTCTACCTTCCATCATTAAAGGTACCCATTCAGCTATTTTCTCTTTATTATCAGTAATAGTCATATTATTAAATAATATATTATCATTTAAGCGCTCTACACGTTTCTTTAAAAATTCTACGTTTTTAACGCCTTGTACAAAGCTCATGTGCGGTACGGATTTAATAAATGCTTCAGGGTTAGCTAATTGACCTTGTTTCACTAAATAACTCCAAAACTGCTTAGAGACTTGGAACTGTTCATTTATTTTAACCGCTTTTTTAATATCAATCGTTCCGTCTTTATTTTCACTTGTATAGTTTAATTCACATAATGCAGAATGACCTGTTCCGGCGTTATTCCATGCATTAGAACTTTCTTCTGCAGGCGTCGATAACCTTTCATACATCTTAATTTCTTTCTCAGGTGCGAGTTCTTTTAATAAAGTTCCAAGTGTTGCGCTCATAATACCGCCACCGATTAAGATGACATCTGTTTTGCTATGTATTGTACTCATAACAAATACAGTCCCCCTTTTATATGTGTTTAATAGAAACGTGATCTTCATTTTTTTAAAATAAAGCGTTTTCTATACTAAAAAATAAAAAAATTGATTCTAATTGCCCATTATTAGCTACGCAATCATACATACATTTCATACCTCTCTAATTATATACGTAATTCTTACATGAAAAAAGGGCTTTCAGAAATTCTACAATAATTTTGTTTATATGTGTTAACTAGAATATATCATACTTTTACAAATATACTCATTAAAAGGTAATGATACATACTATTTCATAAATCATTCATAAAGCACTATATTATATGACAAAATATTTTTTTATCCGTATTAAGTTTTCACTTTCCAGTTGTAACATTAAAACAACGCTTTTAATCATATTCTTAACAACGCCAATTTAACTAATCATGTTATAATAAATTTCAATTTACATTTCGTAAAAACTGGAGGTCACTTTATGAAATCTATTACTTTTTTCATGCATAATGTGTATGCAATGGGTGGTACTGTCAAATCTATTTCACAAACAGCAAATATTTTAGCTGAAAAAGGGCACCAAGTAGAAATTATTTCTGTGTTTAAAAGCAATGCCTCACCCTATTTTAAATTGCATCCATCAATTTCAATAAAATCTCTTATTAATTATCAATTACACCCTTTTAATCTTAAAGATATTTTGTTGAATCGCATTTCAAAATTCACTAATTTTTCCAGACCCAAACATATATCTCAATTTGAACCAGGACTTAATCAATTTTCCCACTATATCGAAAAGAAAATGATTAAAGCGATTAAAAATGTCAAAACAGATGTAATAGTAGGTACACGTGCAAGCTTTAATATCTTAGTAGCAGAGCATGCATCACCATACATTGAAAAAATAGGCATGGAGCATATGAATTTCGAAGCACACCCAGAACCATATCAACAAGAAATTATTAAAGTCTATCAACGTTTAGATAAAATTACGACACTGACTACAGCCGATAAAGTCAATTACCAATCACACATCCACATTCCCACATTCGTTGTGCCAAATGTTATTAACGAACCACGTTTAAACCTTCAAAAAGCAAAGATTATATGTGCTGCTGGGCGTTTAGAATATGAAAAAGGATTTGATTTACTTATTAAAAGTGTCATACCCATCCAGAAAATCGTACGACAATTTAATTATCAAATTCACATTTATGGTGATGGCAAAGAGCAACGACACCTTGAGCAACTAATTCAAAACAATCACCTTAAAGACATTGTCATACTTCAAGGTCCAACACAACACCTAAACGAAAAATTGGCATCAAGTGAAATTACAGTGATTCCATCACGTAATGAAGGCTTCGGCATGGTTATACTTGAAGCAATGAATCAAGGTAGCGTAGTTGTCAGTTTTGATGGTAATGCAGGGCCTGACTCCATTATCCAAAATAATATCAATGGCTATCTCATAGAACATGATAATATTAAAGCATTAACAATTAAGTTACGCCGTCTAATTAATCAAGAATTTAAAGATGAAGTTATAATTCGCAATGCATACCAAACTGTTGACCAATACAGTCCTGAAGCAATTTACAAAGATTTTTCAACGATGCTAAATGCTTAAAATTTAATTATTAAAATTATAATTCTTTAAACACAAATATCATACGTAAAGGCTGAGACATATATCCCAGCCTTTACGTATTTTTTAATTAATTTATCAATCATAAACTGTTAAATAAACAAGTTTAGTAGGAATGTCCAAATACACACAAATATGAGTAGTGCTACACTATAGCGTAACGTCATTTTTAATAATTCTGATTCTTTACCTACTTGTTGTACTGAAGCAGTAGCAATTGCAATAGATTGTGGAGAAATTAATTTAGCTGCTACCCCACCTACTGTATTGGCTGACACTAATAAAGCTCCACTTGCACCAATGTTATTGGCTACTGCTGACTGAATTGGTGCGAATAATGAATTATTATTAGTAACTGATCCAGTTAAGAATACACCAATCCATCCTAAAATTGGAGACAGTAATGGGAATACACTTCCTGTTTTCGCTATACCTTCACCTACAGCATTGCTCAATCCTGCATATGTCATTAGTTTAGAGATAACCAATATAAAACAGATTGTTACTATAGGTAACCACAATTCTTTAAGAGAAACTTTAAACAAATGTACACCATCTTTAAACTGAACCTTTTTAGACATTAGAATAGTAATAATAATGACCAGTAAAATAGCAGTCCCTGTTTGACCGATAATATTCAATGGCAATGTGATAGCTTTGTTCGCAATATCACTGTATGTTCCTGAAATCGTAATATTAAAAACGAAAGACGCTAGCGCACCACCTGGCGCAAAGAGGGATTTAAATGTTGGCGTACTCCATATCATTACGATAACTGTCAGAATCACGAATGGACTCCAAGCATAAATAATTTCTTTGGGTTTATGTTTCGTAACTGCTTGTGGTTGCTCACCTTCATTAATTCTAAAAATATGCTTTGGTTGGAATTTTTTAGAAAACAACGCTAGTGCTAACATAGCTCCTAAAGGTGGGATAATATCCGCTAATTCAGGTCCGATAAATACTGTAATAAGACCTTGTAATATCGTGAATGTAATACCTACCACTAATATAGAAGGTAATGTTTCTTTGATACCTTTAAAGCCATCAATAATCCAGATTAATAAAAATGGTATTAATAAATTTATGAAAACAAGTGTTAGTGCTGACATTGCTGAAACTGCTAGTACGGATACATCTTTTGGTAAACCTAATGTGTCAATTACTGTAATTGGTAAACCAATCGCACCAAATGCTCCAGCTGAAGCGTTCGCAATTAAACATAACATTGCTGCTTGTAATGGTGCAAAACCAAGTTGTGTAAGCAATAATGCACAAATCGCAATAGGAACACCGAATCCCGCAGCCCCTTCTAAGAATCCATTAAATGCAAAACCAATTAATAATAATTGAATGCGCTGGTCTTGTGAAATGCTAGAAATACTATCTTGAATGGTATTAAATTGACCAGTCTCATTGGTGATTTTGTATAACAATACAGCCATGACTACAATATAGCCTATTGGTATAATACCTTGGAAAAAGCCTTCTACGACTGCACCTGATGCAATTCTCACAGGCAATTTAAAACATAAAATAGCTATAACTATTGTAACCACTACTGTAGTAATAGAAGCATAAATACCTTTCATTTTAAATAGTGTTAAACATAGTAAAAATAACACGATAGGTATTGCTGCAACGATAGATGATAACAAAACGTTATCAAAGGGGTTGAACGTTTCTACAAACATTTGACTCACTTCCATTTTCTATTTTTTTATTTACTTCTAGGGAGTTAAAAGTAAATACATCTCTTAATTGTGATTTTTTTCACAATTGAATTATAACATTTTTCATACCAAATACAATAGAAAATTTAGCGTATTTTTTCCCCTTTCTCTTTTATTTTTTACGCTTTAATATTCATATAACTAACAATTTAAAAATGAGTTTTTTATAAAATAATTATCGCTACTGTTTGCTTTTATCACATATTACTATCATGGTAGAATAGATATATTAAATATTGAGTAGAGGGATTAAGATGATTAAACAAATTAAAATGACAACGATCCATCTTTTAGAAGCACAATTAAACAAAGTACAACAAGAAGGATACACTCATTTCGTTTTAACAAATGAAAGTATTGAAATACATGAACCTATGCTAGAAGCAGTAGAACTTAAACCATATACAATTGTTGCCGATTATACAGTTTGCCAACAATATCAAAATGATTGTACATACTATGGAAAATCAAATATTACATTTAATGATTGGATTGAAAATATTAATCATTATCCAAATGTTATTTTTCATATAGAGACTGCTCAATCTATATTAAAGCACTTCCAAATCATCACTATATTCGATTTAGCTGTAATTTCATTGTTAGAAGATGATATTGTCACTGATAGCCATGTCGTCTTTAATTTTGAAACGGTTATGACAACAAGCAAAGATATATGGAAGGATATTCAAAGTTTATCTCCACTTGATACAACTAAATTCAACTTGAATAAGCTTGCCTATCTTCACAAAAATGCGATACCGTTTAAAAAAAATGAAATTCTACAACCTGAGCCTATGCGATTCATTGACAAGTGTCTTAGCCATTCAAATTTCAGATGTCCACATTGGATTTTCAAAGGTATAGAGCGACACTTTGAAAAAAAACATCAAAAAATGAGTTATATCTACACTAAAGATAAAACAAAAGTTAAGAATCACATTGTTTTCTTAGGGTTTGATTACGGTTTTAGAGGGAATTCTCGATATTTGTTTAACTATTTTGCAAAACACTTTACGAAACTCCCTATTTATTTTATTACTGCTGATGTAAGTGGGCCTAATTTTATTAAACCAAGTGATCCACAAGCGACAACACTCATCGAAACTGCACAAGTAGTTATTTTGGAGAGTTATATCCCTGACAACCTTAAACCTAATGGCACAATCATACAATTATGGCATGGTACGCCTATTAAAAAATTATTTTTAGACAGTTCCGAACCACATCAGAATCTGAATATCTATAATTATCGTGCTCGAAAATACAATAAATGCTTACAACAAGATTATTTTGTCAGCGATTGCGCTTCAATGATAGATTACTTTAAAACTGCCTTTCCACAACAGAAAACACATATACTTAATTGTGGTTATCCACGAGTACGTTATTTATTGGACAAACAAACTGATAAACCTTACATTACATTTATCAAGCACGAGCTAAAATTAGACCCCAATAAAGAGACATTATTATATGCACCGACCTGGAAATCAACAAACGATACTTCCGACTTGTTGCCAATCAGTGATGCTCTATTAAATAAGTACAATGTTATCTTCAAAGGACATGTTGAAGATAAAGCAAATACAATCCCAGAGCATGCAATTATCGCGCCACAGCATATTGAAGTTCAAGATTTGTTATTAGTATCCGATATCGTATTAACCGATTACTCTTCAATCATTTTTGATGCACTATCAATAAATAAAATCATTTGCCAATATACACCAAATCATGAGCAATATCTATCTGAACGCGGTGTTTATGATGATGTCATGCACGCATTATCCACAGTTAGATATAGTGATTCAAAAGCATTGCTTAATGATTTAATCAGTCATCAGATGAAAGAATTAAATGATATCGACTTTATTAACAAAGACAATCATGCATTCGAAACACTCTCTCACATTATTCATAAATGTACGAAAACAAAATAAATTTGTAACACATAACAATAAGAGCACAGGCGTCTATATTGACTGCCTATGCTCGTTTTTTATTGTATAACCATTATCTTATTGTTGATATGCTGGATCTACAACCCTAACAGTACCTTGTTGATCTACTGTCGCAATCATATACGTACCTGGCTGCGCTTGATTTTGGAAACTAAAAATATAACTATATGCACCACTGCTTCCTTCAATTGCATAATCATTATATGGATTAGTTTGACCATTTAAGCCGTTCACTTCAGCCGCGGCATTATCTAATGCTGTTTGGAAATTAGGTAAATATTGTAAAGCACTTTGCGTATCAGTACCACCTGCAGTAATATTTTGAGCTACTGGCACTGCATTTTGTCCTTGATATGGCGCAACATATTGTGATCCACCAGTATTACTACTTGTATTACTAGTAGCATTATCATTATTACCACTATTCATTGAACCACTGGCATTACCATTATTATTTGACGCCGCTGAATCGTTACCATTGTTAGCACTGTTTGAATTGCTTGAATCATTAGAACCATTCGTATTACCTGAATTCGCATCATTATTTGATGCATCACTACCATCGTTATTTGATGCTTTATCTGAACCATCTGAACTACTATCATTATTATCATTTGACTTACTGTCTGAATTCTTTTCTTTGTCTTTATCTGAGCTATCATTGCTCTTCTTATCGTTGTTCTTAGAATCTTTTGATTTATCTTCAGAAGATTGTTTGTCTTTCGAACTATCGTCTTTCTTACTGCTGTCATCACTACCATTTGAACATGCTGCAAGTGCTAGAGATAAGGTTAATACTCCTGCTAAAAGCTTTTTCATATAAAATGCCTCCTCGAAATGACTATATTATTTACCTAGTAACCTATATTTTATGTATATTGTCCTATAGGCTAGATAAGGTTACTTTATTATTCACTATAAATTAAAAACTAAACACCTTTCAAGCAAATTTTTTCAATTTAAAATATAAATTTTACAAAATCAAAACACTTTTTAAATATATGTCAATTTTTCCAAAATCACCTAGGTTATGGGTACATCATTTAACCAATTTTAATGCAATCATCTACGACTATTAAACTTCTCTTTCCATAATTAAATCTGTATCTATAACATCGCCAGTATAAAATTGATGTTCACCAGTCACTGTAAAGCCTTGCTTTTTATAAAAATTAAATGCCTGAGCATTATGTTCCCATACACCTAGCCAAACTTTCGTCTTATTTAATCGTTTTGCTTCTTCTATAGCAAATTCAATGACACGTTTTCCCTTACCTCCACCTTGAGCTTGAGGTATAAAATAGATACGTTGAATTTCCAAATATTCGGGTCCTTTGGGTTCAGTCTGAGCTGCATTGATATTTATTTTAAAATAACCAACAATTTCATTATCTTCTTTAAAAAAATACGTGAATGAATCTTCATTTTGTAATTCTTGTTTTAATTGTTCAACTGCAAATGCTTCATTGAAGTAAGCATCAAAATCTTCTTCTGTATAAACCCCATGTTCAAATGTTGTCTTAAAAGTGAACATACTTAATGAACGCAACCTTTCCACTTCATCTTTTTGTACCGTTTCAATTAATTGACTCATATTATCCACACCTCTCACTACAATATTAATCATTAGTATACTAAATACGCTTTATTGATACTATTAATAATGAATTACATAGCGACAACTTTTCATTTTAACTTATATTAAAATAAATTTTCTTATTAATTTTAATGCAATAATACTTTTAATGTTATACTAAACCGCTTACTTATTAATTCTCTTAATTCGGCATATTGTGTAATATTCAATTACATGATAAAGTAGGTCTAGTTTTTTAATTGTTCGTAAATTTAATCATAAGGGAGTGCCATAGGGCAATGACGAATACATTCAAAGCCTTTGTAGTCGAAGAACAAGACGACAAAGTAACACACCAATATAAAGACATGACTATAGATGATCTTCCTGAAGGCGAAGTACTGATTAAAGTAAAATATTCAGGTATTAACTATAAAGATGCACTTGCAACAGTAAAAGACTCTAAAATTGTAAAATCATATCCGATGGTACCAGGGATTGATTTAGCTGGCGTAGTTGAACATTCAGATACACACGCTTTCGATGAAGGTGACGAAGTTATTGTTACAGGCTATGACTTAGGGACAAGTCATTTCGGAGGATTTAGTGAATATGCACGTGTCAAAGAGGAATGGGTTGTACCCTTACCAAAAGATTTAACATTTGAAGAAGCTATGATTTATGGTACCGCAGGATTTACGGCAGGATTAGCTATTGAAAAATTAGAACACAATGGCTTGTCAGTAGAAAAAGCAGATGTCCTTGTTCGAGGCGCTTCAGGCGGTGTTGGTACACTAGCAGTAATGATGTTAGATACAATTGGGTTTGATGTCGTTGCAAGCACAGGTAAAGCAGATTCCGAAGAACAACTTAAAGCTTTAGGTGCAAAAGAAGTCATATCACGATTCACAGAAGTTGATGAAAGAGCATTAGGTAAACGTACATGGCAAGGTGTTATCGATCCTGTGGGTGGCGAGAGTCTATCTCAAATCGTTAAACAATTAGACTATAATGGCATCGTTGCTTTGATTGGTATGACAGCAGGTACTCAATTTGAGAGTTCTGTATTCCCATTTATACTTAGAGGTGCGAGTATTATTGGTATCGATTCAGTTTATTCTGAAATGAAGCAACGTAAACAAATCTGGCGTCGCTTAGCGAAAGATTTAAAACCTGATGGATTACATGATATTAAACATGTAGTTAAATTTAATGACATCGAATCAAGTATCAACCAAGTACTAGAACATACTAATTCTGGTCGTTTTGTAATTGATTTTGAAGCAAAATAATGCGCTGCCATATGACAATTCATATAAACCGAGATTAATATCGAACTTAATCTCGGTTTTTTAAACTTTAATTTAATATAGTTTATTTTATTTTCAAAATGTATATAATTACATTCCATATAAATAGTTATTAATAAATAAAAAAGTTATACTTTAATATTTACAAGTAATATATGAAAGCGTATACTATTCATTATCGAATACCAACAGGAGGGTTATTATGGGAATTAAAGTAAATAAAAAGCTCATCTTTTTCCTTGGTGCTTTAGGTGGTTTACTCTATGGTTACGACATGGGAGTCATCTCAGGTGCCCTATTATTTATAAGAGATGATATACCTTTAAACAGCTATACAGAAGGTTTTGTCGTATCATCTATGCTAATCGGTGCAATTTTAGGTTCCGGTGCTAGCGGCCCCTTATCCGATAGACTTGGACGTAGACGAGTCGTATTTATTATTGCCATTATCTATATCGTCGGTGCTTTAATATTAGCCTTAGCACCTACAATGCCAATATTAGTCTTAGGTCGACTTGTCATCGGTTTAGCTGTAGGTGGTTCTACTGCGATTGTACCAGTTTATTTATCTGAAATGGCACCAACTGAACAGCGTGGTTCACTCAGCTCACTTAACCAATTAATGATTACGATTGGTATCTTATCTTCTTACTTAATCAACTTAGCATTCACACCTATTGAAGGTTGGAGATGGATGTTAGGACTTGCGATTGTACCATCATTGATTCTATTAGTTGGTGTTGCATTTATGCCTGAAAGTCCAAGATGGTTGCTTGAACATAGAAGTGAAAAAGCTGCACGTGATGTTATGAAATTAACATTTAAAGATCATGAAATAGACAAAGAAATTGCTGATATGAAAGAAATAAATCGTATTTCTGAAAGTACATGGAATGTACTCAAGTCTCCTTGGTTACGTCCAACATTGATTATTGGTTGTATTTTTGCGTTACTGCAACAAATTATAGGTATTAACGCCATTATTTACTACGCACCTACAATTTTTAGTAAAGCTGGTTTAGGTGACGCTACTTCAATTTTAGGTACAGTAGGTATTGGTACTGTCAATGTATTGATCACTATTGTCGCTATTATGATTATTGATAAAGTAGATCGTAAACGTTTATTAGTCATTGGTAATATTGGTATGGTTGCGTCATTACTCATTATGGCAGTACTAATTTGGACAATCGGTATCCAATCTTCTGCATGGATTATCGTAGCATGTCTAACACTATTCATTATTTTCTTTGGTTTCACTTGGGGACCCGTATTATGGGTAATGCTTCCTGAATTATTCCCAATGCGTGCACGTGGTGCTGCAACAGGCGCTGCTGCTTTAGTATTATCTATAGGAAGTTTACTTGTAGCACAATTCTTCCCAATTTTGACTGAAGTGTTATCAGTTGAACAAGTATTCTTAATCTTTGCGATTATTGGTATTTGTGCACTTGTCTTTGTCATTAAATACTTACCAGAGACTCGTGGCCGTAGTTTAGAAGAAATCGAAGCTGATTTACGTTCTAGAACAAATGCTACTGATGCCAATATTCATGAATCAAAATAATTCATATATTGAGAACAAAGAGTGAATCGCTCATGCGATTCACTCTTTTTAATATTTTCTATACATACCACATGAATGAGGTTCTGTAGTAATAAATCCATATTGAGCATATAATTGATCTGCAGGATAATCAGCTATCAAACTTATATAGGTTCCTTCTTCAGCCTCAGTTTCAATAAATGACATAATCTGTGACATTATTGCTTTACCATAACCTTGACCTTGATAGTCAGGGTGTACAGCGATATCTATAATTTGAAATGCTGTACCTCCATCTCCAATTACACGACCCATAGCGATAAGTGTTTGCGCATCATAAATCGCCACATCAAAACAGGCGTTATGAATCCCCTTCTCTACCGCTGCTTGTGACTTCTCACTTAAGCCAGCAATTCTACGCATATTTCTATAATCTGATACACTTGGCGCTTTATGTTTGATTTCAATCATGGTACAAACCTCCAATTTCAAATGTTCTAATATCACCTTACCTTAAACTCATTTATAAATACATTAAAAATAAGCGGAGACAATCTTCATTTGTCCCCGCTCATTACTAACAATTATCTTATTTTTACAAATATTTTTTCATTACAACTTTATTTGATTCTTTAAAAATATCATTATGACTTGATACATAACCTTCAGGCTTAGCTTTTGGCTCAATGTATAATTTAGCCAAATTCGCCGCATTGGCTGCATCACTGAATGCACTTGCAATCAAATGTGCCTTAGCCTCATGATAAATAATGTCTCCGCAGGCATATAGCCCCTCAATACTTGTCGCAGTGTTACCAAAACCTTTAATACTATATTCATTAAACATGTCTACCTTCGTAGATGATTGATTTAACAACGTATTCTCTCTATCAAAACCGTGACTAATAACGACATCATCAAAGTGACGAACAGTCTGTTCACCCGTTTCAATATTTTCCAAGACAACTTGATCAATATTTGTTTGAGATTCATCGCCAATTAACTGGTGAATATGTGTGTTTGGTAACTTTTCAACTTCAAGTTGTTCTAATAAATTTCGCATCGCTTCATAACCTTTGATGTCTGCTTTACGGTATATCAACGTTACACTTTTAGCATAACCACTTAAATCATTCGCCCAGTCTAATGCAGAATTCCCACAACCTGAAATCAATACATCTTTATCTTTAAATTTCTTAAGGGATTGTACGACATAATGAAGATTTGTCAGTTTATAGCGTTCTGCATCTTTAATGTCTAATTGTTTAGGATTAATAATGCCGCCACCAATCGCAATAATCACTGCTTTAGATTCAAATACATGACCTTGGTCCGTCTCTACTTCAAAGTGCTGCTCCGCAATTTTTCTAATATCCACGACACGCTCATTTAAATTCACTTCAGGATTAAAATGCAAGCCTTGTTTCACAGTATCTTCAATCACTTCATAACACGGCTTTGGTGCTAAACCACCAATATCCCAAATGATTTTTTCGGGATAAACATGCATTTTCCCACCAAGTTTATCTTGAACATCTATAATTCGTACGTTCATACCTCTTAGTCCCGAATAAAAACTTGCAAATAAACCAGCAGGGCCACCACCGATTATAATAACGTCATCCATTTTTCTTCCTCCCAAAAATAAGACTTGTCTCTTATTTCCATTATGCTATAATTGATAACGATTATCAATGAAAAGGTAATTTTTTAAAAAATTAACTAGCAGAGGAGTTACAACAAATGAAAAAATTATTATTTTTAGTTTTATGTTTATTATTATTTGTAGGCGCTTGTAGCAACGATAAATCAAACAATCATGATTCAAAATCTGATGACAATGGTCAAAAAGTTTTTAAAGATGATACAAATAAAAAAGTTGAGATTCCAAAAGATCCAAAACGTATCGTCGTTTTGCACCCTACATATGTCGGTGCGCTTGTTAAATTTGATCACA
>Ga0209547_100139_pt1 | contig 13133 bp, 12 predicted proteins | sample UppTromicrDC3115_FD_185843 | JGI IMG/M metagenome (GOLD analysis project Ga0209547, IMG submission 185843) | Upper troposphere microbial communities from Oklahoma, USA - DC3-115 (SPAdes) (version 2) | ecosystem: Environmental > Air > Outdoor Air > Unclassified | place: USA: Oklahoma | collected...
GTCACGGTATTCGTTATTATTTATTGGCTGAACCCACCAGGTAACGCTTGGCTAGACAACGTTTCACTTGTTGCGATTGGCTTCCTGATCTATGGTCCAGTCATGTTAATTGGACTACAAGCATTAGATTATGTTCCGAAGAAAGCAGCCGGTACTGCAGCAGGTTTAACGGGATTATTCGGATATCTATTTGGCGCAGTGATGGCCAATATCGTTTTAGGATATGTAGTACAACATTTTGGATGGGATGTCGGTTTCATCTTACTAACAGTTATTAGCGTATTAGCGATGTTGAGTTTCATTCTGACTTGGAATAAGCGTGGTCAAATGTAGTGTTATTCAGATATTAGGCTGAAAATGAAAATATATAGCATACATAAAGCACACAGTAGTGTAAAAAATTAACTACTGTGTGCTTTATTATATCTGTTTATGGATTAGGAATATTCACAAAATCTTGTTGATTTAATTGTACAGATTCTCCTTGTTGATATAATTTTTCAACATGAAATTCTCCCCAATAACAAAGTGAGGATAAAATTTTCCCGAGTGTGCTACCATATTCTGATAATTCGTATTCGACTTTAGGTGGTACCTGATCATAAACGATACGATGAATAATGCCGTCTTTTTCTAATTCTCTTAATTGTTGCGTTAACATTTTTTGCGTAATGTTTGGTATGGCACGTTTTAAAGCAGATGTACGCATGCGGCCATTATTTTGCAGATGGCACAAAATAACGGGTTTCCATTTGCCACCGATGACATCAATCGTGGCCTCAACACCAATATTATATGTTTTAGTCATGTTATTTGCTCCTTATAGGCACCAAAAAGTACCTATCATACTTTAAAGTGCGTACTTCCTATTTGTATGTGTGTGCATTATAGTAACATAATCAACAACAAATAAGGAGAGAAATGATTATGAATAAAAATAAATTTGCTATCATAGCTTTGGCGATGTCAGCATTTGCGATTGGAATGACTGAATTTATTAGCGTCGGACTATTACCATTAATTAAAGCAGAATTCCATACGACAATACCGTTAGCAGGTTTAACGGTTTCACTATATGCAGTAGGTGTTACGATTGGTGCGCCATTGATTACGCCTATGACGAATAAAATGAAGCGGAAACATTTACTTATTACGATTATGATTGTTTTTATCGTTGCGAATGCTTTGGCAGCATTTTCCACAACTTTTAGTATGTTACTAGCGATGCGTGTGTTATCAGCATTAGTACACGGTGTCTTTATGTCTATAGCTACTGCGATCGCAAGTGACCTTGTTTCACCGGATAAACGCTCTAGTGCGATTGCCATGATGTTCACAGGTTTAACGGTGGCTACAGTTACAGGTGTTCCTATTGGCACATGGATTGGACAACAATTCGGTTGGGAAGTTTCATTTATAACTATTGCCCTCATTGGTCTAATCAGTTTAATCGTAAATATCGCAACTGTACCTAAGGATTTAAATGAATATGAACAGGCTTCTTTATTAGAGCAGTTGACTGTTTTTAAAAATAAATCGTTGATGATGGTTTACGTGATCACAGCTTTAGGTTACGGAGGTACGTTTGTCGTATACACATATTTAACAACGATGCTGACAGACATACTGCACTTTGGTAACGATGATGTCGTGATATTATTAGTCATTTACGGCGTCATGGTCGCTATTGGCAATACATTAGGCGGAAAATTAACCAACCATCAACCAACAAAAGTATTAATAGGTATCTTCTTACTACAAGCCATCGTATTGCTCCTTGTGGGTATCACAATGTCATTGCCAGCAGTAGGTACGATTGCAATTCTACTAATGGGCTTATTCGCCTTTATGAATGTACCTGGCTTACAATTGATTGTTGTATTATTTGCAGAGCGTAAAAACAAAGCAACGACAAACTTTGCTTCAAGCTTAAATATTGCAGCATTTAATATTGGTATCACATTGGGCTCTGTTGTAGGGGGTTATGTATTAAAACATTTTTCAATCACAATGACACCCTATTTCGGATTAATTATGGTCTTACTTGCGAGTACAATGATGTATATGGTTTATAAGGCAGAACAAGCGAAGCAATTACATTTAGCTTAATTGATGCGAGATTTTAGTATATTCCTTCGAAAAGATTTTTAAAATGTAAAACTACTTTAAAATTCAATTTATATTTGAATTAATCTTTCGTTAAATTTAAAATTATTATAGAGTGATAGGTTTTTAAATTTAATTGAAAGAAGTGAATGTTTATGAATGTAAAAGAACTATTATTTGAAAAATTAGATGCTAAACAGGCAGAAATGGTGGCGCATCGTCGTTATTTACATCAACATCCTGAATTATCTTTTCAAGAAACTGATACGGCATCATACATTAAAGACTTTTACAAAAATAAAGACGTTACCGTGACGCAACCAGTTGAAGGTAGTCATGCAATTATTGTTGAAATCAAAGGGAAGCACCCTGGCCAAACCATTGGATTACGAGCTGACTTTGATGCATTACCGATTACAGAAGAAGCAGATGTACCTTTTAAATCGTTAAATGAAGGTGTCATGCATGCTTGTGGTCATGATGCGCATACGGCATATTTGTTAGGATTAGCAGATGCTTTCATAGAACTTAAAAACCAACTTTCAGGAACAATCAAAATCATTCACCAACATGCCGAAGAATTACCACCAGGCGGCGCGCAACAAATTATGTCTTCTGGTGTGCTTAATGATGTTGATGAAATTTATGGTATTCATGTTGTACCCGTAGCTGGACCAGAAGTGATAGGTTTTAATAAAGAGAATGCCTTTGCCGGCAGTTCAACATTCACACTAACAATTAAAGGCTTGGGTGGTCATGCTGCGAGCCCTCATAAGACGCATGATGCATTAGTTGCAGGCACGAATTTTGTAAATACGCTGCAAACCATTGTATCTAGACGTATTGATCCATCAGAAATGGGCGTCATTACAGTGGGTGCTTTTGAAGCGCCAGGTGGTGCAAACGTCATTCAAGACAAAGTTACAATTAAAGGTACAGCACGTTATTTAAACGATGACTTGGAACAATTTATGTATCAAGAAATTGAGAAAGTGGCTCAGAGTGTAGCTGTTGGGTTTGATGTTACGTATGATTTAGATTATCAATTTGGATATCCCGTGCTTTATAATCATCCAAAACAGACAAATCATGTTGTAGATATCTTGTCAGCGAGCAAAGGTGACTATTTTGAACATTTAGTGGAAATTCCTGCAGTTTCTGGCTCTGAAGACTTTGCGTATTATTTAAAAGAAATTCCAGGGACATTCTATATTGTTGGTTGTAAACCAGAGCATACTGAAACACCATATATGAACCATCATCCAAAATTTGAAGTGAACGAAGACGCATTAATCGTAGCAGCAAAATCACTTGGTGAAATAGCGCTCAACAGATTGACGGCTACAGAATAACTTTCAATAAATAAAAAAAGCACTTACGCCATTCCTAATAGAATTGGTCGTAAGTGCTTTTGAATTATCATTTTACAATAACTGTTATTTATAACGTGCGGCGTGCAGGTCTAGTATCATCTGATAGTTTCGCAGATAAAATCAATGCGATCACAGAAATACCCGTAGCAACCATAAAGGTTACGTTTACACCGTGTATAATACCGTCAACGCCATCACTTGGGTTTGCGGATACAGACATCAATGTGATGAATAAAGCTGTACCAATCGCACCAGCCATTTGTCTGAATGTATTGTTCATGGCAGTCCCGTGTGCGATTAGGTGATTTGGCAATTGGTTGATGGCTAAAGTTGTCATTGGCATCATAACCATAGCAATTGAAATCATACGTAAAGCGTTTGAAATCGCAAGATACGTGAAGCTTGTATGCGTTGTGAGGATTGTAAACGGTATTGAAGATACAACGAGTATGAATAGCCCAATACGTGCTAACCACGTACCACCAAATTTATCGAATAAATAGCCTGTCACTGGGTTCATGAGTCCCATAACAACTGCACCTGGAAGTAACACAAGTCCAGACTCTAATGCAGAGAACTGTAACATATTTTGCATATACAGTGGCAAGATAATGTTTGTAGCGATTAATACGCCAAAGACAAACATACTTAGTACGGTACCTAATGTATAAACGTTATAGCTAAATACTCTAAATTCGAGCATTGGTTCTTTCAATTTTAATTGGCGACGAATGAAGATGATTAAAGATACAATTCCGACAATAAGTGGTGCGATGAATTGTACACTTGCCCATCCAACTTCACCGACTGAACTAAAGCTATATAGTAATCCACCAAAACCGAGCGTTGATAGAATGACTGAAGCAATATCCAATTTTGGATGAGATGTTTCGGTAACATTTTTCAATAAGAAAATAGATGCAATAATTATAATCACTGCGATTGGGAATACAACGTAGAAGACACTTCTCCATGTAAGATGTTCTACTAATACACCGGATAAAGTAGGACCTATAGCAGGTGCAAAGGCAATTACGAGTCCAAAGAGACCCATGGCTGTCCCACGTTTTTCTTTAGGGAATGTTAAAAATAGGATTGTTTGCATGAGTGGCATCATGATACCTGCGCCTGCAGCTTGTAAAATACGTCCGATTAATAACATTGAAAAATCTGAGCCAATCGCACATAGTAATGTACCCACTGCGAAGATACTCATAGCAGTTAAAAAGAGCTGCCTCGATGTATAACGTTCGATTAAAAAGGCTGTAACTGGAATCATAATTCCGTTGACTAGCATAAATATAGATTGTAACCATTGTACGGTACTTTCAGAAACTTGAAGGTCTTTCATAATTGGCGGTAAAGCCGTTCCGAGTAGCGTTTGGTTTAAAATTGTAATAAATGCCCCTGACAATAATACAATGAACAAGGGAATTCTTTTTTCGACATGAAAATTGTCATTTGATGTCAAAGCACTCACTTCTTTCATTAAAAATTACACAGTTTTATATTATAGCACTATACTTAATTTAAATCTAAAAGTTGAACTGAGAAAAAATGAATTTGTGGACAAAAATTATAAAAATGAGTATATATGACATTGTTTTTAAGTGTGAAAGTGCGACTTTAAGATATTTGTTTCTTATATAAACATTTTACAACTACATGTAAGGAATACTACATGACTTGTGTTGATAATGTCAAAGTAAGCAATTTATTAATGGTTAATCAACATGATAAATTCAGAATATTTAAACTTTAATCGATAATGTACTATAATTAGCAAGGTATTTAGACATTGAGTTCAAAGTCATGTTTTCACTAAAATTGCATTAGCAGATAAAGATTTTGAGCATAAAGCTTTTAATAGAAGAAAAGGTAGGTCTACGATAGATTTGAGATTAAAAATAGAATCGTTGTGGATTTTAATTTAAAGGAGAATATGTAATGAATAAACAAGATTTAATTGCTCCAGACAATTACAATATTGTCAGTGAAATTGAAAAATTTGCGGAGGATCCAGCGAAACAAGCTCTAATTTTTGAAGATGCAAACGGAGAAGCTCAAAAAGTGACATATCGTACATTGATACAAAGGGCCAATCAAGTAGGTAACGTGTTCAAAAAACATGGTTTGCAAAAGGGAGATAAGGTACTTATCATGATGCCGCGTTGCATAGAAACTTATGAAATATACATCGCGGCATTAAAACTTGGTATTGTTGTGATACCAAGTTCAGAAATGTTACGTACAAAAGATCTGCAATATAGAATTACACATGGTGAAGTCAAAGCGATTGTGGCAGCTGCTCAAGGTGTTGAAGAATTCAAAGCAGTGGAAGAATACGCTGAACTGACGAAATTTATCATTGGCGGTCAAGCAGAAGGATGGCTAGATGTCGAAGCAGAAATGGCTACCGAAGCGGATACATTAGAAATAGTCGAAACGTCTAGAGATGATGTTGCGCTATTATCTTATACATCTGGCACGACAGGTAATCCGAAAGCCGTCGTACATTCACACGGTTGGGGATATGCGCACATGCAAATGGCGCCGAAACATTGGTTGAGTATCACAGAAGATGATATTGTTTGGGCAACTGCAGCACCTGGTTGGCAAAAGTGGGTGTGGAGTCCATTTTTATCAATTATGGGATCAGGTGCAACAGCTTTTGTATATAATGGTAAATTTAATGCAGAGAAGTATTTATCACTATTGGAAAGCTATCAAATCAATGTACTTTGTTGTACACCAACTGAATATCGATTAATGGCCAAATCACCAAACTTGGCGGACTACAATTTAGAACATTTACACAGTGCTGTATCTGCAGGTGAACCATTGAATAGAGAAGTCGTGGAAAAATTCCAAAATCATTTTAACCTCACTGTACGAGATGGTTATGGTCAAACGGAAAGTACACTACTTATAGGTTTCTTGAAAGATACACCAAGCCGTCCCGGTTCAATGGGGAAAGCTATTCCGGGTAGTTATGTCACAGTGATTAATGATGACGGCGCACCAGCAGCGGTAGGAGAAGTCGGCAATATTGCAGTGCCTTTAGACTTACCGGCACTCTTCAAAGGTTATTATAAAGATCCTGAACGCACAGCCGAGCCTAGAATTGATTCATATTTCATAACTGGCGATTTAGCAAAAATAGATGAAGATGGTTACTTCTGGTTTGAAGGCCGTAAGGATGACATTATTATCAGTTCTGGTTATACGATTGGACCCTTCGAAGTTGAAGATTCATTGACGAAACATCAGTTTGTGAAAGAATGTGCGGTAGTCGCAAGTCCGCATGAAGTCAGAGGGAATATTGTTAAAGCATTTGTGATTCTGCAAGATGATGTACCTACAACAGAGGAAACAGTTAAAGCACTGCAACAATACGTCAAACAAGATGTTGCACCTTATAAATATCCACGTGCGATTGAATTTGTCGAAGACTTACCTAAGACCAACTCCGGTAAAATTAGACGCATTGAACTAAGAGAAGCCGAACGTAAGCAATCATAATTTAAGTGAAGAAACCCCCGCGCTACGGTTGTAGTGTGGGGGTTTGTATGTTTATTGAGTTGAGCGAAATTATTGGAAAGCTGCACCTAATAGTGTGAATCCAATAAATACGACAAGGTAGGCAATTGACCATATGATAGCCGATTTCTTAGAAAAGCGACATGTCGCAAATAATAGTATGCCAAATACATAAGCACCAATGAAAGTTTGTAAATTAAATGCGCCTAAGATTTTGTTACCTTTATCAAAAATATTAAGACTGGTAATTGAATAATCTGTGACTGATAAGCCCGCAAGCCATTGAATTAGGAAAACGATAAGTGCGATAACACTCGTAATAATTGTGTAACTTAAAGTCGCTGAAAAGATAGATTTTGCGCTTGCATCAGACTTCATAATTTTAGAGATAACCAAAATAACAACGAAAGTAATACCAATTGTAATTATAGCACCAACAGCACCACCAACAATGCCTAGGATTTTCGCGAATTCAAGCGACTGTTCAAGCTGTTGTCCGCTAAGGCCTGCATCTTCGTAAACTTTCTTATAATCTGTAGAGAGACCAACGATGATAGAGGATAGTACAACTATGACGATGGCGATTAATAGTTTTAAGCCCCAAGTCGGTTTTTCACGTAAACTTGCAAAATGTGAGGCTAAAGGTAAGTTAGATGATTCCATATGTATTGTTCCTCCTATGTATAACGTTTTCAAAAGTGTAACATGCACTACAATGTTTTAAAACACTTCTATAACTATTTATTAATAATTACTAAAAATTAATAAAGTTAAAACTGAATAAATATGTTACGAGTAAATTTGTAACGCTATTTGTTTGAAATTAATTATAAAATTAAAATCATGATATTGAATGTATTTTTTATGGTGTTCATGTGATATGGTTTGAATAAGTATATGTAAAGGTATTCATTTTTATAAATATAAAGAAGGAGTGGCATGATGTTACATTATTACAAATTATTTTGGAAAAATGCATTGAATATCAAAGGTAGGTCGAGACGTAAAGCATATTGGTATCCTATGCTAATGAATATGTTGATTATGATTGTTATTGGACTTATTACTTATGCATTGCCCATACCGAACATCATTGAAGAAGTGGTAGGCTGGATTTTTTATATTTTAGTATCGATTGCGATGTTTACTGTTACTGTGAGACGTTTTCATGATGTTGGAATGACGATGATGATTCCTATACTGTTGTTTGTAGGGACATGGATCAATGACGCTTTGGAATTTATTAATATTGACATTGATATTGTGAATAGCTTAGCTTCAGCATTCTCAATTGTTGCAGTTATTTTGGGTGTAATATACTTGGTGCTAGCAATCGTAGGGCTAGTCGTATGTTGTACTAATGGTCAAAAAGAATTCAATAAATATGGCGAGAACCCTAAGCGTAATGAGTAGCATTTATTAGGATAGAGAAGAGACAGAACAATGAAACGTGATAAAAATAAACGAAAAATGGATAAAGAAAATAAAGAGACAATTTTTGGTGTTATATTAGATGTATTTCTAAATACCATTGGCTGGGTAATCAAGTTCATTAAACATATTATTTCTTAAATAAGTATAAAAAGGGATAAGTATCATGAGGGCACGTAACAACTTTGTAGGTTGTTACGTGTTTTTTATGAATTTTGCAAGTTAGTGCATATTTCACAATTCTAATGTAAACTAATTTAAAATATAAGTTTACATTTATGTTCGATTAGTTTTATTATACTTACTAATAGGAATAAAAATTACTTTTAACCAATGGGGAGTGTCAAATAATGAAATTAGCTGAACGCATACTAAATGGTGAAGACTTAGCAAAGCCAGAATTTTTACAGATTTATGAAAATCATAATATCGATACGTTGGATTTATTGAATGAAGCATATCAATTACGAAAGCATTATTATGGTAAGAAAGTAAAGTTAAACATGATTTTAAATGCGAAAAGTGGCTTTTGTCCAGAAAATTGTGGCTATTGTGGGCAATCACGAGATATGAAGGAAAAAGAACGATATCGACTAGTTGATAAGGATCAAATTATGAGTGGCGCGAAGGTTGCGCATGATCATCATATTGGCACGTATTGTATTGTAATGAGTGGTCGTGGTCCAAGTGACAAAGAAGTAGATCATATTAGCCACACAGTGAAAGCCATTAAAGAAAATCATCCACAATTGAAAATATGTGCTTGTCTTGGGTTAACAAATGAGGAACAAGCAAAAAAATTAAAACAAGCGGGTGTCGACAGATATAACCATAATATTAATACGAGTGAGCGTTATCATGACACAGTGGTAACGACACATACTTACAAAAATCGCACAGATACAATAGAAATTATGAAAAATAATAATATATCTCCGTGTTCTGGCGTGATTTTTGGTATGGGAGAAACGAATCAAGATGTGATTGATATGGCATTTGCGTTAAAAGAAATCGATGCAGATAGTATACCGATTAATTTTTTACATCCAATTAAAGGAACTAAATTTGGAAATATGAATGAACTCACGCCGATGAAATGTCTAAGGTTAGTTGCATTATTTAGACTAATAAATCCTTCTAAAGAGATTAGAATAGCTGGGGGAAGAGAAGTGAACTTGCGCGCATTACAACCTTTAGCTTTGAAAGCTGCGAATTCCATATTTGTTGGGGATTATTTAATTACTGGAGGGCAGCCAAACAAATTAGACTATGAAATGATAGAAGATTTAGGATTTGAGATTGATTTTCAAACGGATGGTAATGCAAATTAAAAAAATGACTGAAATATAATAATATTGTTGGCATTGTGACAATAGTGTTATATAAAAATATTTAAAACATATTGATTTGTAAATATATAATGCTCTATATTTTTAAATGTATAAGTGTGATAGTATGGCACTGAAAATATTTTTAAGGAGTGTTTGTTAATTGAAGAAAAAATGGATGTGGATTATAGGGATTGTCGCAATCATTGGATTATTGGCAATCGCATTGATTTTAAGGCAAGTTAATAGCAGTTCAGAGGATAAAGACGGTTACGATACATACAAAGTGGAGAAAGAAAGTCCACTGAATTTAGAGGGGAAAGCCTCACCGCATGCTGTTAAAACATATAACAATAACAATCAAATAGGGACATATGTCAGTACACAAGTTGATGATGGTCAATCAGTCAAACAAGGGGAACCATTAATCAATTACGATGTGAATAACAGTAAACGTCAACAACTTGCCAACAAAGTGGATGAAGCACAGGCAAGTGTTAACGAAGACTATCGCAATATTAATCAAAACCCAAATAATAATGACTTACAAAAGAAACTCACACAAGATCAGAGCGCATTGAGTGAAGCACAACAACAATTAAGTCAACACGATAAGCAAGTCAATGATAGCGTGTATGCCGCTTTTGATGGGAAAGTAGATATCAAAAATAGTGAAAATGTGTCAGATGGACAGCCTATTTTACAACTTGTATCGAAAGAACCTCAAATTAAAACAACGGTTTCTGAATTTGATTTAGAAAAAATCAAAGAAGGCGACAAAGTAAATGTCAAAATTACAAGTAATGGTAAAATGGGCAAAGGTGAAATTAAGAAAATTTCAGAATTACCTAAAAGTTATGAAGAACAATTAGGTGAGTCAAGTGGTGCTAGCGCAGCAAGTGCCGGTGCTGGAGAAGGTGATGAAGGTGCAGACGCAGCAACAACACAGTCATCTAATCCTGTAACATCCGATCCTAGTGGCGGTAATGATTCAGAATCATCAAAATACACGGTTATTATTGGAGATTTAGACATTCCGGTACGTGCAGGTTACTCTATGGACGTTAAAGTGCCGTTGGATTCTATCAAATTACCAAAATCTGTATTGACGAAAGATAATAATGTTTTTGTAGTCAATAAAGATAATAAAGTCGAAAAACGCGATATTTCAATTGATAAAGTCAATGGAGAAATCTTCGTGAGAAAAGGATTGAAGAAAGGTGACACGCTCATCAAAAATCCGAAAAATACAATGAATGATGGAGACAAAGTTGAGGTGTCATCATGATAGAACTTGTAGATATCAATCGACATTTCAAAAATGGTGATGAAACCAATCACATTTTGAAGGACATTAATATCAACATCAAAGAAGGCGAATTCATTGCGATTATGGGTCCTTCAGGTTCAGGTAAGAGTACACTCATCAACATTTTAGGATTTATTGATCGTGGCTATGAAGGCGATTATCTTTTTAATGGCGACAACTATAAAAAAAGTTCGGACAATCACCTCGCAGAAATTAGAAATAAAACGGTAGGGTTTGTCTTTCAAAACTTTAAATTAATTCAAAATAATACGATTTTAGAGAATGTGAGTATCCCTCTTGTGTATGCAGGTATGGGTTCGCAAGCACGTAAAGAACGGGTCACAAGCACATTACATGATGTCGGCTTATTCGATAAAGAAAACCTAGTGCCGAATAAATTATCAGGGGGACAACAACAACGTGTAGCTATTGCACGTGCGATTATTAATCAACCGAAATTTATTATTGCCGATGAGCCTACAGGGGCACTGGATTCAAAAACATCTAAAGATATTATGGAATTATTTTTGAAATTGAATAAGGAACACAACACGACAATGATTCTAGTAACACACGATCGCAAAGTTGCGGATAAAGCAGATCGCATTATTCATATATTAGATGGACGTGTGCAACGAGAAGAGGTGGTTAAATGAAGAACATATCTAATATTTTAGCCGTCTCATTTAAGTCGATTTTGAAAAATAAACGTCGTAATATTTTCACAATGATTGGTATCATTATTGGTATTGCGGCCGTTATTACAATTATGTCTTTAGGGAACGGATTTAAGAAAACGGCAGCCGATGAATTTTCAGATTCTGGTGCAGGCAAAAACTCAGCCATTATTAGTTTCATGACGAGTAGTGGTGAAGGTGCTAAGGAAAACCCGTTCACACAACAAGATATTGATATGATTAAGCAAAAAAATGGTGTCTCCGATGCGAAAATCAAAGAAAATGATGACACAGGTTATTCTGCTAAAATGACCAATGCCCAGAAAAAAGGCGACATCAGTATTTTGAAAAAGAAAACGATGGAGAGCCCTGAAAAAGGTAACGGGTTTGATGCAGATGACAACGAATTACGTAAAAAAGTGGTCACTGTGGATGACAAAATTGCCAAAGATGTCTTCAATAAAGATGCGATTGGCAAAACATTGTATATCGACGGTCAAGGCTTTAAAGTTGTCGGTATAGCGAACGATGCGATGAATCAAAATGCTGTCAATATGCCATCTAAAACGTTTGAACAATACATGAGTGGTCTAAATCAGGATTACCCGTCACTACAGTTGACCATTGCGGATGATGCGGATAAGAAAGATGTCGCAAATAAAGTTGCGGATGACTTAAATAAAAAAGGTTCAGGCGTTGGTAAAGGACAATATAGTTATAATGATACGGAAGAAATGATGAAAGGTATCAACAAAGTCTTTGATGGCATTACTTACTTTGTGGCAGCTGTTGCAGGTATTTCATTATTTATTGCAGGTATTGGTGTCATGAATGTAATGTATATTTCTGTAACTGAACGTACAGAGGAAATTGCGATTCGACGTGCCTTTGGTGCCAAAGCGCGTGATATAGAGCTACAATTCTTAATTGAAAGTGTGGTACTCTGTGTCATCGGTGGTCTAATTGGTTTGGTACTCGGTATACTGATTGCTGCAGGTGTTGATGCTGTCACGCCAGATTACATTCAGAGTGTGGTCAGTCTGAGCTCCGTGTTAATTGCGGTAGGTGTTTCAATGTTAATCGGTATCGTATTTGGTTGGATTCCGGCTAGAGCAGCGGCGAAGAAAGAACTTATTGATATTATTAAATAATGAAATGATAATATTTACAACTAAGCGAGCTAACATAGCGACACTTATCAAAATACTATTAGCTCTAATAATTAACATACTAGTAATAATCAAATTTAGATTAAATTATCATTTTGCATTCCTACTCAATATGATGTTATAATGCACTTAACAAGGAATCCAGCATGGATACACCAATCCCCTCACTATTTGCGGTAGTGAGGGGATTTTTGTAGGTG
>Ga0209547_100141_pt1 | contig 12885 bp, 11 predicted proteins | sample UppTromicrDC3115_FD_185843 | JGI IMG/M metagenome (GOLD analysis project Ga0209547, IMG submission 185843) | Upper troposphere microbial communities from Oklahoma, USA - DC3-115 (SPAdes) (version 2) | ecosystem: Environmental > Air > Outdoor Air > Unclassified | place: USA: Oklahoma | collected...
TTGAACACCGACAATTGTTTCTAAGTCTTCGTTTAAATATCCAGCATCATGCGAAGTAATTGTAGAAGCAATTTTGGTATCCATATCCCACATACCGCCACGTTCACGCTCTTCTTTAGACAATGTCATGACTTGTTCCCAAAGTTTCGTTGTTGCTACAGTAGGACCTTCTAAAAATTGATCATCGCCTTCATAGAGTGAATAGTTTAACTGAATAAATTCACGTACATCTACCTGACGATTCCATCGTCCATTTTTAAATCCATGCCATGCAGTTGCTTTTTCATTTGTTTTTTCTAGCATAATGTTGCCTCCATTCATATTGTTAATCTTTTCACAAATATTGTAACATTTGTCTTGTTATATTTTTCACAAACTTTGTGAACGTTTTTTCACTGTTCTGTGACTGAATTGAAAAACTGTATGGAAAATGAATACAGTTGCATTAAAGGGGAGAGCTGTTATACAACAGAATGTGAATCGCTTAGTCATAAAAAAATTTGTGTTTAGAACTACCTCTATAAAATGAACTATTAAAATTGCGTTATAATGTTAAACATAAAGTAATTGAAATTCAGACGGTTTTAGTTGAATGTGTAGAGGATTTTAAATTTGTATAGGGGATACAGTATTTCAAAAGGATGATTTATAGAAAAAATTTTTAATAAATAAGATCATTTCCTATGCGTAATAGCGAAAAATAAGCTATAATAATAAATAGTGTTTTTATCTTAAAAGAGTAATAAGTAATTCGGGTGAAGCACTTTTTTAAAACTTACTGTGGTTAAAAACAAGCTAGTTTTGTTTTTAAATTAAATATATGATATAAGATTGATTATTTTGATAATTGCGCCAATGATAATTAACAATGAAAATTTCATTTCACTCTTTTATTTTACTAAAAAATGTAATATGATGTAATTTGTGTTTCAAGAAGCGTGTATTATTGCAATTTCTTGTGTCCGGATAAAATATTTCTTTATGAAAGGTAGATTAAGTAATGGATAGACAGAGTTTTACAGATTTAATTCAAACAAAATTTAAAATGGTTCGTATTGAAGCAGGTTATACGCAAGATACGATGGCCCAAACTATTGGTCTTTCAAAAAAGACATTAGTACAAATAGAAAAAGAGAGAGTACTACCTAACTGGACAACATGTGTGTCAATTTGTGCATTATTCAGAGATTCTGATGTATTAAATAGTACGTTTGGTTGTGACCCATTAGAAATGGTACAAACAATTTCACGTAATCATTGTGCATACCCAAATCATTCTACGACAAGTGATATCTATTGGAACACAGTAGATAGTCGTAATGGATTTACATTACAAAGCAATAAGGTAAGCGACATTTATCGTGTATTGAATCAAGAGACACAACCAATTTTCGGAACTTCTAAGCTTAGAGAAGCTGAAACGTATTTTGGAAGAATTTCTAAAGAAGAGTTAATGCACGTATAATATTAATTCGGATTGTGATAGGAGAATCATTATTTATATAGATTTTGAAAGAGTTCATTTCCAGATATATATAAATGATTTAATCACTATATTTTAAAAGATCTAAACACTGTTTTAGGTCTTTTTTTGTATTTGAATATCTAACTATTCTCTAATTTTAAACAATGCGAAATTGTGTATTATAAGTGTTATATGATACAGAAATGGTTATAATAGAATAGTCATTTGAAATGAACTAAAGTAATCAAAGGAGTAACTGATATGCATGCATTTTTAATAATTGTCTTTATGATGGTGATTGGTGCAATCATTGGTGGAGTGACTAATGTGATAGCCGTTAGAATGCTTTTTCATCCCTTCAAGACATACTATATATTTAATAAACGTGTTCCATTTACACCTGGCTTAATTCCTAAAAGAAGGAAAGAAGTTGCAGATAAAATTGGGCAAGTTGTTGAAGAACATTTACTTACCGAAAGTGTCATTCATTCAAAATTAAATGCAGCTTCTTCAAGAGAAGCAATTGAAGATTTGGTATTAAAACAAATCCAAAAGTTAAAACATGAAAATATGACTTTGCAGTATTTAGCAAACAAAGCAGATATCGATTTAACGGAAATAGTAAACACTAAGGCAGATGCATTAATTTCTTCAAAATTGGATGCATTTTACGTAGACAATAAAGAAAAAGCCATCAATCAAATTATACCAAGTACAATAGAAAAAGATTTAGATGAAAAAGTTGATGCGCTACCTGAGTTGTTATTTGAGCGTGCACGTGTTTACTTGAAATCTCAAAAAGGTGCTACAGACATAGCATCCATGTTAGATACGTTCTTTAACGAAAAAGGTAAAATTGTAGGCTTGTTACAAATGTTTATGACAAAAGAAAGCATCGCAGACCGTATTCAACATGAACTTATTCGTTTAACGGACCATCCTAAAGCGAAAGACATTGCTACTCAAATCATTCAAAGTGAATACGAAACGATGAAATCTAAACAATTAAGTGAAGTTATAAATGAACAGCGATTTGATTCGCTTAAGCATTCAATTTGTGAATTAGCAATAGGTTATATTGATATTGAGCATAATGCGCACAAACCGCTAAATACGATTATGCCAAGTTTTATTAATTTTCTAGAAGAAAAGCTGTCTAAAAAATTAACGGATATGGTTATTAGTAATGCATCTAAACATGTTTCGCCAATCATGAAGCGGATTAATTTACGTGAAATGGTAGAAGCACAAATTAATACATTTGATCTGGCATATATTGAAAAATTAATTATTGATATAGCCAATAAGGAATTAAAATTAATTATGCTTTTAGGATTTTTATTAGGTGGTATTATCGGTTTATTACAAGGTGTGATTGCAATTTTTGTATAACATATTAAATTATGTTATTGTAATAGCGATGTGGTTTTCACACATATACAAAAAAGGAGTGAAGCATAGTGGCAGTAAATTTATACGATCATGCAAATCAATTAGAGCAAGCATTAAGAGAAAGTGATGAATATCAAGCAATTCAAAATGCTTATGCAAAAGTTAAAGAAAATAAAGAGTCAAAAGATTTATTTGACGAATTCCGTGAAACACAATTAAACTTCCAACAAAAACAAATGCAAGGTGAAGAAATCGGTGAAGAAGAGCTACAAAAAGCACAAGAACAAGCTCAAAAAATCGAAAATGATTCAAATATTTCTGAATTAATGACTGCAGAACAAAATATGAGCCAAGTATTCCAAGAAATTAACCAAATCATTGTTAAACCTTTAGATGAAATTTACGCTGACTAATAACTTAGTTTTCGTAAATAAACTTTAGATTATTTTAATAAAATGCCGACAGAGTCTTAGTGCTTTGTCGGCATTTTTATTTTTCATTCACTAGTGATTAGATTAATTTAATATACATAGCTAAAACATTTTGAAGCATTTTAAAAATGGCAGTATTCTATGAGATGCAGGCTTTGTTTTATCGACTGTATTGTGGTCTATGTGGTAAAATATAGAGATACAAGGTATTGACATGCATACAATTTATCGTTGTATTCAAGTAACAATTCTATGATGAATTGTGTTTGTTGCATTATCATAAATAAACCTTTCAATAAAGGAGAACTATACTGTATGGTGAAATTTATACATTGTGCTGACTTACATTTAGATAGTCCTTTTAAATCTAGAAGTTATTTAAGTCGGTCTATTTTAGAAGATATGCAAAAAAGTGCTTATGAGAGCTTTAAAAAAATAGTAGATTTAGCATTAAAAGAAGAGATAGATTTTATGATTATTTCTGGTGACTTATTTGATCAGGAGAACCGCACTTTGCGCGCGGAAGTCTTTTTAAAAGAACAATTTGAACGTTTAGAACGTGAACAAATTTTTGTTTATTTATGTCATGGCAATCATGACCCGCTTTCAGCAAGAATAGGTACAGTTTGGCCAGACAATGTTTCAGTTTTCTCAGAAAATGTGGAAACCTACCAAACCATAACTAAAAATGGTGAAGAAATTTACCTTCATGGATTCAGTTATCAAAATGATGCGAGTTATGAAAATAAACTCGATGCATATCCTTCAAGCCAAGGACAAAAAGGTATACATATCGGTATTTTACATGGAACATATAGTAAGACAAATGCGAAAGATCGATATACTGAATTTAGATTAGAGGATTTAAACAACAAATTGTATCATTATTGGGCATTAGGACATATTCATGAACGCCAACAATTAAGTGATATGCCACAGATACACTATGCGGGAAATATACAAGGTCGTCATTTCAAAGAATTAGGTGAGAAGGGCTGTTTATTGGTTGAGGGAGATAATCTGAAGCTCAACACACAGTTTGTACCTACCCAATTCATCCGTTTTGAAAAAGCAACGCTAGAAACGGATAAGACGACAAAACAGGGTTTATTTGATGATATTCAAGCATTTAAGGCACAAGTAAGACCACAAGGTAAAGCTATTTACCAATTAAAAGTTGAGGTAAATTCAGATCAAAACATATCAGATCAAGATAGGTTACAAGTACATGAAATGATTAGTGACTATGAAGAAAATGAACATAACTTTGTGTTTATAGAAGACTTGGTTATAAGTAATAAATTTGAAGAGTCTAATACTTTAGTCAAAGAATTTTCAACAGAGCTAATTGATGATACAACAATTTATGATCAAGCAATGAATGATTTGTATTTAAATCCCAAAGCATCCAAATATCTAGAAAATTATAATGATTTTGACAGAAAAGAATTAATAGAACGTGCAGAAGCATTGTTGAAATCAGATATGAGGGGGGAATAAAATGAAGATCAAATCATTAGAAATATATGGCTATGGTAGATTTATTGAAAGAAAGATTGAATTCAATGCTAATTTTACAGAGATTTATGGTGAAAATGAAACAGGTAAATCAACAATTCAAGCCTTTATCCACTCTATTTTATTTGGATTCCCAACAAAGAAAGAAAGCGAACCACGTTTAGAACCACGATTAGGAAATCAATATGGTGGGAAACTTACATTAATTCAAGATGATGGCTCTTTAGTCGAAGTAGAGCGTATTAAAGGTAGTGCAACAGGCGATGTTAAGGTGTATCTACCAAATGGTACGATTAAAGATGAGAGCTGGTTGAAAAAAGAACTGAATTACATCTCTAAACGTACATATCAAGGCATTTTTTCATTTGACGTATTAGGATTACAGGATATTCATAAGAATTTAGATGAAACTCAATTACAAAATTATTTATTGCAGGCGGGTGCGCTTGGATCTACAGAATTTACAAGCATGCGCGAATTGTTAAATGAAAAAAAAGAATTTTTATATAAGAAAAATGGCCGTAATCCATTAATTAATCAACAATTAGAACGATTAAAAGAATTAGAAGGTCAAATTCGTGAGGAAGAAGCTAAATTAACGACATACCAGCGTTTGGTTGATGATAAAGATAAATCAGAAAGACGTCTAAGTAATTTAAAACAAAATTTATCCCAATTATCCAAAATGCATGAGCGAAAACAAAAAGAGTTAGCGTTACATGAACAAACTCAAGAGTGGAAACAGCTAGAAACAAAATTAAACGTAGAGCCAATCGTTTTCCCAGAACAAGGGATAGATCGTTATGAATCTGCTAAAATTCAAACTCAAAATTTAAAGCGTGATATTAGCTTAAGAGAAGAACGGTTAGCACATCTTAAAGCAGAAAATGAAAAAATTACAGTACCTAAACAAAGTGATATTGATGCTTTTAACCATATATATCAGCAAGAAAATGAAATAAAACAAAAAGAATATGAATTAAAGGCTTTAAACAAAGAAGTTCAAGATAAAACGCGAGAAAAAGAAGGTTTGAAATCAAATATTGGTTGGCAGACTGTACACCATGAGATAGATGGTTCTGAAGCAATGAAGAGCCACGTCAGTAATCAAATTAAAAACAAGCAAGAACAAACTGCATATATTCAACAACTTGAACGAAATGTTGAAGAAAACAAAATCGATAAAGAGACCAATGATGCCGAAATTAATGCGTTAGAAGCGGATATTGTACCGGAAGAGAATTTTGAAAAGAAAAAACAACATAGTAGACAAGTATTTGAATTACAAGAGAAAAATAATCTCTATCAAAAAATGAAAGAAACATTTGATAAAGAACAGCGTGAAAATGAAAAGAGACAAAATCTGTTGCGCATGAGTTTAATCGTGTTAGCGTTAGTGGGTATAGGTCTGACAATTTTCTCCTTCGTATCATCAAATGTATTGTTTGGTATTATATTTGCTGTGATGTCACTTGTATTTATTGTAGGTATTTTCTTTGTTAAAACTAAAGAAGTTGGTCATAGTGAATCATTTTCTAAAGAAATAGATGATTTAGAAATTCAAATTAATAAACTTGAAGATAACTATGATTTGGATTTTGATTTAGACGATCAATACAGAGTGCGTGAGCAATTGCAAAATGCAATTAAAACTAAGGAAGCTATTGATAAAAAATCAGACTATCTCATTCGCACATTAGAACAAGCAAAACAACAATATCAAAATGCACAAGACAATATAGATAAAGTTAAATCAGATTTATTCTTATCTGAAAAGATGTCTGACGAACTCATAGTTGATAGTATTGGCACAATGAACAAGATTAAAGCGCATGACAAACATATAGACGAATTACAACAACAAGCGCATGATTTACAACAACAATTAGCAGAATTTTATGCGCATGCACAAGAAGTAACAAAACAACAATGGACATATTTCAATGAACTGTCATTGTTCCATGATATTAGCCAATGGTTGAAAACAGAAACAAGTAATTTAGAAAAATGGACGCGCAATAATGAACAAATCGAATTAATTGAAAGTGAAGTTTCACAATTGCATAATCGACTTAATGAAAATAGCAATGTGATTGCACGACTGTTTGATTTTATAAATGTAAATGATGAAGAAGCATTTTATCAACATCACGTGCAATATAAAGACTATCACCAAAATATGGCACGTTTTAATGACTTAACTAAGTATTTAGAAAATCAAAACTATAACTATGATACAAGTTCAAAACTAAGTGAAAAGACAGCAGCTCAACTAGCTTATGAAGATGAAGTGTTATCAGGCCAAGTTGATGATTATAATGATCAATATTTGGAAATGCAATCAGAAGTAAGTGACTTAAATGCTAAAATCACTGATATGGAAACCGATAAAACATTAGCAGACTTAAGACATCGTTTCCACATACTCAAAAATAAAGTAAATGATGAAGCTAAAGATTGGGCAAGTCTAAGTTATTTACAAGCATTGGTTGATGGACATATTAAACAAATTAAAGATAAACGATTACCACAAGTGATAAATGAAGCAACTGATATCTTTAAACACTTAACTAATGGGCATTATGTACAAGTTACTTATGCGAATGACAATTTAATGGTAAAACAAAACAATGGTCAAATGTATGAACCAGTTGAATTAAGTCAGTCAACCAAAGAAATTCTTTATATTGCATTACGTTTAAGCTTAATTAAAATATTGAAACCATATTATCCATTCCCAGTTATCATTGATGATGCATTTGTTCATTTTGATAAACAGCGAAAAGATATTATGATGAATTATTTAAGACAATTGCCAAATCATTATCAAATTCTATACTTTACATGTGTCAAAGATACTAGCGTGCCTTCAAAACAAATTATTACCTTAGATAAAATCGAGGAAGGCGGTAAAAAATGAGAAATGTAGAAAAATTAAATCCTGGTGATTCCGTTGATCATTTCTTTCTAATCCATAAAGCGACGCAAGGTGTGACAGCACAAGGCAAAGACTACATGACGCTTTATTTACAAGATAAAAGCGGCGATATCGAAGCGAAGTTATGGACAGTAAGTAAAGAAGATATGAAAATATTAGAACCAGAGAAAATTGTTCATGTCCTTGGTGATGTAATAAATTATCGTGGCCGTAAACAAATGAAAATAAATAAAATAAAATTAGCGACACCGGAAGATAACATGAAAACACAAGATTTTGTTGATGGTGCACCGCTAAGCCCAGATGAAATTCAAGATGAAATATCTCATTATATGTTAGAAATTGAAAATGCACATTTACAACGTATTACACGTCATTTGATTCGTAAACATCAAGATGCATTTTTCACATTTCCAGCAGCGAGTACACATCATCATAACTTCTCTAGTGGCTTAAGTTATCATGTACTTACAATGTTACGTGTTGCAAAGTCTATTTGTGATATTTATCCTTTATTAAATCGCAGTTTATTATATAGTGCGATAATATTACATGATATGGGGAAAGTGAGAGAATTAAGCGGTCCGGTTGCAACAACTTATACAGTTGAAGGGAATTTACTTGGACATATATCTATTGCAAGTGATGAAGTAGCTGAAGCTGCGAGAGAGTTAAACATTGATGGAGAAGAAGTGTTATTACTTCGTCATATGATATTGGCACATCATGGTAAAATGGAGTATGGATCACCTAAATTACCACATATGAAAGAAGCAGAAATTTTATACTTTATCGATAATATTGACGCTAAAATGAATATGTTTGAAAAAGCATTCAAGAAAACAGATAAAGGCCAATTTACTGAGCGTATTTTTGGCTTAGATGGTAGACAATTTTATAATCCTAAATCAATAGATTAATAGGACATTTTTAAAGCAGCTAATCAAAGTAAAATGTTGATTAGCTGCTTTTTAAAATAGTTAAAGGCGCTAGGGGATAACCTAACGCCTTTTGTTAACAATTATTAAATTATTGACCAGCAGTCATACCAGCGCCACTTTGCATAGCTTGCTGTTGTTGTTGCTGTTGCTGCTGTTGTTTGATTTTTTCAGGATCTAGGATAGAATCTTCAATAGCTTTTTTGATATCACGATCTTTATAGTCTACTTTATATTCATCTAATAATTCTTTATATGCATCCGTCAGTAATTTTGGATCTTTTTGAACTTTTGTTTGAATTAATTGAGACTTAAGCTTACCTTTTTCTTTGTTAAAGTCATCTTCTTTATCAGCTTTGATGATGTGATAACCATAATCTGTTTTTACAACTTTAGATACGTCGCCTTCTTTAAGTTTGAATAGGGCTTTTTCAAATTTTTCTTCCATTTGACCTTTAACAACGTAACCTAAACTACCATCTTTTTTAGCTGATGATTTATCCATAGAGTCTTCTTTGGCAATTTCACCAAATTTATTTGGATTTTTCTCAACTTGTTTTTGGATTTTTTCAGCTTTTGCTTTTGCTTCTTTATCAGATAAACCTTCTTTATCATCTTTGTTTTCTTTAACTTTAATTAAAATGTGTGATGCTTTTTTAGTTTGATCTTTGATTTCTTTGTCTGACATTTTCACTTTATCATCTAATAATTCTTTTTGATAAGCTTGTAATTTTTTCTGTTCTTTATAATCGCCTAAAGACATTTTTTGTTGTTTTAGCATGCTTTCAAATTGGTCTTTACCACCATATTGTTTTTCTTCTTTTTTAACTTCTTCATCAATATCTTTAGTGTTTACATCATCTTTATACTTATCAGCGAGTAACTTGTTTAATAAAATAGAAAATGAGCTATTCGCGATTTGTTCATCACCAATTTTATTCATAACATCTTCTACTTTAACGTCACCAGCTTTAGATGAAATAATTGTATCTTCTTTTGAGTCTGTTGCGCTATTACCACATGCACCTAATAATAAAGCACTAGCCGTAACAGGTAGTAAAACTTTTTTAAATGTTTTCATAGTTGGAAACTCCTTTTGTAAGAATAACAACGTAAATATAACATATTATTTACTATTCACCAATTAGAAACCTATGATCTACGACTATAGTATTAAGAATAGAGAATAATAACGCGATTTCGTCAGGATAAATTCAGAAACAGCACGTGGTATAAAAAAGCGAGCTTGGACATAACTAGATGTCTCAGGCTATTGGCAAATTAGGTAGCAGATGACTGAATTGAAAATGTAAAGTCTCACTGCTTAATTCATTAAGTTAGTGAGACTTATGCATGAGCTTAAGCTAAGGTAAACTTTTAACTCTGGCCATCTTTGCCGGGGTGGGACTACGAAATCTTTAATAAAAAATTAGATTTCTATCCCACTCCCACTGCATAAATTATAATTTGCTAATACTAATTGATATCACTTGATTTGACTTTATTAAGAATATTGATACCTGTTTGATGCTCTTCAATATAGGATCCTTCATTTGAGAACAGGATAATTTTTAAATATAGAAAATCCATTACAGAATAACCCATGTTTAATGCTATTAAAAACATTAAATAATGTCCATATTGAGGGTATAAAGTACTGACATATGCACAAATCGCTGTAATAATTATAAAAGGTGTAATTAAATCAAAACAAAAATAATACTTATTTACAGGCGTATTGACGTATGTGTTATAGAATGGAATGTTCTTTTGACGTAGTAATTTATGTTTTTTAAACGATTTATAATATGGAATTAAGAAAATTAAATGTATTGCTTTGTGCAAAGGATATAAAATAATCACAAGCAATAGAAATATTAAAAAATATTGATCTGTTAATTTGGTATTAGAAAAGAAATATAGAATTTCATATGCAATAAGAAAGGTAATGATAGTTGTAACTAAACTGAGAAATGCAATCCTGGGTAAGCCAAAACGTGCATTAATATCAATTTGTCTTGTACAAAGATACATTTTCTATCATACTCCCTTCAATTAATTAAGTAGTCTGTATACTTTGGTATTATCTAACTTAATTTGAGTAAGGTCAAGACTATTTTAACGTTAAATCAATCTTAATTAATTGTGAACGAAGGAGGGGAGCATATAAAAAAACAAGCTAGTTCATTTTTAATGATTCTAGCCTGTTTTTTAAATTACAATCAATCTTATTTATCTTTTTCAAATGTTTTAGAAATTTCTTCTCCGCGATTTTGAAGGTTCTCAATATGTGATTGTAGATTTTCAATATTTGGATTGATATCTGATTTGAAATCACCAATCATTGCTTTAACTTCATCGCCAATAGATGTACCGAATTCAGTACTTTCAGTTTTAATTTGTGCAACGTAATTTGCAATATCATTAATACTTTGTTTAATTGTGTTTATTTCTCTATCAACTTCAGATTCAGCACCTGCTGGTCGTTTGTCGCGCACTGAGAATTGGTTTGAATCCTTTTTATCACGATTCATTAAAGCTACACCAACTCCAGTTGCAATGCCTGCACCTAGACCTAGTAAAATTTGAGCTGTTTTCATAAAAATTCTCCTTATCCTAAATAATCTCTCATCTATTAATATTTTTTGTATACCCTTTTAATTGTTGTGTAAGCATGATTATTCGAATTGAGCTACGATTTCTTTTGCAATTTGAGCTTTTTGTTTATCATCAATTTGATCTTCATGAGTCTCCCATTTGTAACCAAAACCATCTATATCATTTTCATATCTTGGCAATAAATGAAAGTGTAAATGAAATACAGATTGATCCGCATATTCTCCATTGTTCTGAATAATGTTTAATCCATCTGGATTGAAGGCAGCTTTAATTGCATTGGCTACTTTAGGCAGTGCTGCGCCGATGTGTTGCATCGTTTCACTATCCGTTTCAAAAATATTTGCTGAAGCTTTTTTGGGAATTAACAATGTATGTCCTTTAGTCACTTGTGATATATCTAAAAATGCATATACAGCATCGTCTTCATATACTTTATGACTTGGAATTTCGCCGTCTAAAATTTTGCTGAAAATTGTTTCTGACATGAATCTTCACTCCTTGTAAGATTGTTACTAAATATTATAGCATTACATGTATATTTCCGTCAGTTTTCAATAGTAAATTTATGACTAATCATTGATTTTTGGTACAATATATTTTGTGGAGGTGCCTTATGACAGTAAAAGTAGAACAACTTACAGGTGGTTATGGTAAACGACCTGTTATTAAAAATATAAATTTTGAATTAACACAAGGTGAAATTGTGGGCCTCATAGGCTTAAATGGTGCAGGTAAGAGTACCACGATTAAACATATGCTTGGATTATTAACTCCAATGGAAGGGAAGTTATCAATTTCTGATATTGATATTAAGCAAGACGTCGAAGCATATAGAAGAAAATTGTCGTATATTCCAGAGTCTCCGGTTATTTATGAAGAACTAACATTGCAAGAGCACATATATATGACTGCAATGGCATATGATATCAGTAAAGAGACTGCTGTGGAACGTGCGCGCCCGTTACTTAAAACGTTTCGTTTAGAAGATGAATTAAATATATTTCCGAGTCATTTTTCTAAAGGGATGAAACAAAAGGTCATGATTATATGTGCGTTTATTGTAAATCCTGAATTGTATATCATAGATGAACCATTTCTTGGTTTAGATCCATTAGGTATACAATCGATGCTAGATTTAATGGTTGAAAAAAAGAATGAAGGACGTACAGTTCTCATGAGTACGCATATTTTAGCAACAGCTGAACGATATTGTGACAGATTTTTAATTATGGATGAAGGTGAAGTCGTAGCATTCGGTGATTTAGAAGCATTACAAGCTCAAACAGGCTTAAGCGGGAAAACATTAGATGAAATTTATATTCATGTGACACAAGGTGGTCAAGATACATGATGCAAGAACAAGATGCCAAACAATTATTTAGTGTAAGAAAGAATGCGATTGCTAAAGAAAAACGCTATTATAATAAATTTATTTTTAATGGGCATTTTTCGGTGTTTTTGGTCATTTTATTAGGCGCATTTATTTTAGGATATGGAGATTGGTTAAAATCAATACCTAAGAATATAAATTATGCACTTATTGCGAGTGTTATTGTAGCAATTACTTCTATGTTTCCGCTCAGA
>Ga0209547_100142_pt1 | contig 12875 bp, 10 predicted proteins | sample UppTromicrDC3115_FD_185843 | JGI IMG/M metagenome (GOLD analysis project Ga0209547, IMG submission 185843) | Upper troposphere microbial communities from Oklahoma, USA - DC3-115 (SPAdes) (version 2) | ecosystem: Environmental > Air > Outdoor Air > Unclassified | place: USA: Oklahoma | collected...
TGCATCTATCGACACAAAGCATCAATATGAAATTATTTGTATTAATGATGGGTCAACAGATGATAGTAAAGCAACATTAGAGCAACTCCAAAAAGAATATAAAAATGTTATCATCATTAACCAAGAGAATAAAGGTGCCGCTGCAAGCAGAAATGTAGGGATATCATCTATGACAGGTGATGTATTTATGTTCTTAGATGCAGATGATCAATTTCTGCCTAGTAGAATTGATTTTATGGCGGATTACTATCAGAAAGATGAAAACGTGGATATCGTCATTGGACAAATTGCTAGAGATAGCCATGGTACTTGGCAACCGATTTATTCGCATCAAGCAATACAGAAATTAGAAAAAGTCAATCTGGCACAATGCCCAGAAATGATGCAATCGATTGGTCCAGGCGCCAAAATGTTTAGCGCTCAATTTGCAGATTTACGTTTCGATGAAGATGTTGTGTTCTGTGAAGAGCATACGTTCATGATCGATGCGTTTAAAAAAGCACGTGATATTCAATTATTACCGACTATGGTTTATGGATATAATGTACAAGAAGGTTCTGTAACTGACCAGCGTGCGGACCAATTTAATGCCTATATTTCAGATGCACAAAAAGTGAGAGCGCGGGTAATGGAAGCATTATTGTTAAGAGAATTACGTGTCTATTATAGCTATCGTATGGATGAGCTGATTGTGAGTTATTTAGTGCAAGCATTTATTGAAAAACAGCCAACAATTACACAAACATTAATTACGTCTGTAACAGCCTATATGGAAGCAATGCAGCAGACTGATTATAGTGGTGAAGCAATGTTTAGACTGGTAAAAGTCATAGAACAAGGCGGTGAAAAATGGGATAAATCGCTATATCAACAATGGAGAGAGACGTTGTTGAAGGTGGGGATTGGTAGACCTAATTACTATCGCTTCCAAGTTGAAGTATTACCTAAACGTGCGAAGTTTAAATCAAGAACAAAATTAAAACAATTTTTAAAGCGTTAAAATAGATCATTGCTTATACTTTAAATGAATGTGATATAATCTTTAAAAATGAAACGTATCCATTTAATATTTTGTTAAGGAGTATACACTTATGAAACGAGTAATCACTTATGGGACCTATGATTTATTACATTATGGCCATATTGAATTGTTAAGAAGAGCACGAGAAATGGGCGATTATTTAATCGTTGCATTGTCTACTGATGAATTTAATCGTATTAAAAATAAAAAATCATATTATAACTTTGAGCAACGCAAAATGATGTTGGAATCTATACGTTTTGTCGATTTAGTCATTCCAGAGAGTGGTTGGGATCAAAAAGAAATTGATGTCGAGCGCTATGAAATTGATACGTTTGTGATGGGGCACGATTGGGAAGGTGAGTTTGATTTCCTTAAAGATAAATGTGAAGTCATTTATCTTAATCGTACTGAAGGAATTTCTACAACTAAAATTAAAAAAGAACTGTATGGCGATAGCGCAAAATAATAAAAAAGCCCAACATTATGGAGTCATGATAGTTGGACTAAAAAAGCTGTATGTGTCTGAAACATTTATCGTGTCTCAGCTACATACAGCTTTTTGTTTGGAAATTTATAGGCGGGCTAGCATCTGAAATGATATATGCGCTTTATCTAAATTTCCTTCTCAATATATCAATAGTTAGAAAAATAATGATTGCTATAGCTGCAATGAGTAACACAGTACCGAGTAAAGTTAATACTGGATGGTCATCCCATGTTGATTTTACAATTGTTGTTGCTTGATGAACGATGGGTTTACCTACTTTAACAGTAGGTGGGCCATATTTGTTCGATATGAAAGTACGGTCATAATCGACATGGACTTTGCCATCTTCTACTATCATTTTATAGTCTTTCTTAGTAAAGTTTTTAGGTAGTACATCATAAAGGTCTTTTTGAACAAAGTATGTTTTACCATTTATTTTTTGTTCACCTTTAGATAATATTTTTTGATATTTGTATTGATCAAAGGACATATTCATCAATGCATTGCCCATCATATTACGCTGTTTCTCACCACCTAGGTTATCATAGTTACCAGCGCCCATAATGGCTTGATTAATTCTAAAACCATTGCGTTCAGTCGTGATTGAATGGTTATAGTTGGCAATATCACTCGAACCTGTTTTTAATCCATCTGTACCTTTTAGACTCATATCAGCGCCTTCTAGTGAGTGGTTAAATGTATAGTAAGTGACGCCATGTTGCGTAGGTGCGAGTTGCTTAGTGAAATACAAAATCTTAGGCGTATCTTGTACAGCATGTTGTGACAAGATGCCGAAATCTTTTGCAGTCGATGTATTATTATCTTCATTATTGTATTTTGCTGGTGCGAACTCTTGAAGTTGTTTGTTTTCAGCACCGGTTGGATTTACAAAATGTGTATCTTTCATACCCAATGATTTAGCAGTTTCATTCATTTTATCTGTAAAATCTGAAGTATTATCAGAAACTTCGTTTGCTAAAATAAGTGCTGCAGCGTTACTTGAGTTAGAAACAGTGATTTGTAATAATTCTTTAATCGTATATGTTTCACCTGGATACAATTTAGTATTACTTAATTCCGGTAAAGTAGACATTCTGTAATGTTTGTCGGTTATTTTAACTTTATCATCTAAAGATAGTTCGCCATGCTTAACAGCTTCTAGCGTTAAATACATAGTCATGAGCTTCGTCATTGAAGCGGGGTACCATGTTTTATTCATATTATATTGATAAAGCACTTGCCCAGTTTGAGCAACATTGACTGCACCTTCAGGCTGATAGGCGTCAGAGACACTATAACCATATTGATTTGCAGCTTGTGTTGGCGTTATGCTTTCAGCTTGTGCAAAAGGTGTTATAATTGTACCAACGAAGAGTACAGTTACGATTGTTAGTATAAACTTTCTCATAATTACATTCCCTCTTAATATATATTCAGTTTTAATTGCAATAGAAGTATTTTAGCATAATGCAAACTTATAATAAAATATAACCCAATGAATTTTAGAACGTTTGTGAATTAAAAAATAGTTGTGTAAAATAGAAGAGGTTACGTCGAGAAATAAGCGACACGAAATTAAAATTATTGCTCATTTTCAAAGTAAGTGAATTAAAATATTTTAGAAGAGGTAAAAAATATGAAGCAAGAGAATCCATTATTCTACTTATTTAAAAAATTATCATGGCCGATTGGTCTAATCATTATTGCCGTATTAATTTCTTCATTAGGTAGTATCTCCGGACTGCTCGTTCCATTATTTACGGGGAAACTTGTCGATAAATTCTCGTTTGAAAATATGAACTGGATGTTTATTGCAGGTTTTATCTTGGTATTTATCGTTAATGCATTATTAAGTGGTATAGGGCTATATCTATTAAGTAAAATAGGTGAAAAGGTCATTTACGCGATTCGTTCGGTACTATGGCGTCATATTATTCATTTGAAAATGCCATTCTTTGATCAAAATGAAAGTGGTCAACTAATGAGCCGACTTACAGATGATACGAAAGTCATTAATGAATTTATTTCACAGAAATTACCAGAGCTATTACCTTCAGTACTTACAATTATTGGCTCGATGATTATGCTGTTTGTGATGGATTGGAAGATGACATTGCTAACATTTATTACAATACCAGTGTTCGTAATTATCATGATTCCACTAGGAAAAATTATGCAAAATATTTCTAAAAAAACACAGTCTGAGATTGCAAACTTTAGTGGATTGTTGGGACGTGTTTTAACAGAAATGAGACTTGTTAAAGTGTCGCATACAGAAGACTTAGAATTAGATAACGCACATAAAAACCTGAAAGAAATCTACTTTTTAGGACTTAAACAAGCTAAGATTACTGCGATTATACAACCTATTTCTGGTGTGATTATGTTATTAACAATAGCCATTATACTAGGTTTTGGTGCGCTTAGAATTTCATCAGGTGCGATTACAGCTGGTACGTTAATTGCGATGATTTTCTATGTAATTCAGTTGTCATCTCCATTAGTGAATTTATCGACATTGGTTACAGATTATAAAAAAGCAGTAGGAGCAAGTAGTCGTATTTATGAAATTTTAGAAGAACCTACGGAACCGCTACATCTTAAACAAGAAGGTGTCATTACGGATGGAACTCTAAAATTTGAACATGTAGACTTTAAATACGGTGTTAAACCTATCCTTTCAGATGTCAGTTTTGAAATTTTACCTAGTAAAGTAACGGCATTTGTCGGGCCATCAGGTTCAGGTAAAAGCACAGTCTTCAATATCATTGAGCGTATGTATGATATTGAACAAGGTGACATTACATATGATGGTAAGTCTATATACGATATTGCGTTAGGTGATTGGCGTGAAAAGATTGGTTATGTAATGCAATCTAATTCCATGATGAATGGGACGATTCGAGATAATATCCTATATGGTATTAATCGAGAAGTCAGTGATTCAGAACTCAAACACTATGCCCAATTGGCGAATTGTCATGAATTTATTGAACAATTTGAAGATGGATACGATACGATAGTGGGTGAGCGTGGCTTGAAACTTTCAGGAGGTCAGCGTCAACGTATCGATATTGCACGTAGCTTCGTAAAAAATCCAGATATCCTGTTATTAGATGAAGCTACAGCCAATCTAGATAGTGAAAGTGAACGTAAAATCCAAGATGCATTGGAAGAGCTCATGGATAATCGTACAACCGTGGTTATCGCACACAGGCTATCAACAATTAAAAAAGCAGAGCAAATTATATTTATCGATGCTGGTAAAGTAACTGGTGTAGGCACACACCAAGCATTGATTACGAATCATGAAAAATATCGTCAGTTTGTAAATACACAAAATTTATCAGAATAAAAATTAGGCTACATGACTTAACTTTAACAGGTGTCATGTAGCCGTTTTCATATTTAAAGACGAACATTGTATTATTATGACATTGAAAAGTTGATTATTATTCGAACGATAAAATAGTTATTTTATATAAAGTCCACACATGCTATAATAACTGTGCATTATAAAAAACAGTGTTTTTATGAAAGTGTAATTTTAAAAATAATGAATAAGCAAATAAAAGTTGTCAAATTTTCACCTTATGTATGAGTGGAAACAAGTTATATTAATATTGCGTTTGCTTCAACTTGATATCGCTTAATACATAGCAAATATGACTTTCAACATGACATTGTAATCAATGATTTTATTATGGAATGGTGGGTGTAAGATGTTTTTAGTGATTAACATCATTGGATTATTTGTATTTCTAGGCATTGCCGTGCTTTTTTCTAGAGACAAAAAGAATATTCAATGGAAATCAATTGGTATATTAGTCGTTTTAAATTTGTTTTTAGCATGGTTTTTAATGTACTTTCCATGGGGGAAATCGACAGTACAGTTATTAGCAAATGGTATTTCTTGGGTTATTGATTCTGCACATATGGGTACAGGATTTGCATTTGCAAGCTGGGTGAAACCAGGTGCCATGGATATGGCAGTTAGTGCGTTATTCCCGATTTTATTAGTAGTTCCACTTTTTGATATTTTGATGTATTTCAATATTCTGCCTAAAGTTATTGGTGGTATTGGTTGGGTATTAGCAAAAATTACACGTCAACCTAAATTTGAATCTTTCTTCGGTATCGAAATGATGTTCTTAGGAAATACAGAAGCTTTAGCTGTTTCCAATGAACAACTCAAACGTATGCAAGAAGCCCGTGTACTAACGGTAGCTATGATGTCGATGAGTTCTGTATCGGGTGCGATTGTAGGTGCCTATGTATCTATGGTTCCAGGAGACTTAGTATTAACGGCAATTCCGTTAAATGTAATCAATGCGATTATTGTTGCGGCAATACTAAATCCTATTTCACTAGAAGAAAAAGAGGATATCATTTATAGTATTCAAAATGATGAATTAGAGCGTCAACCCTTCTTCTCTTTCTTAGGAGATTCAGTACTCAATGCTGGTAAATTAATTTTAATTATCGTTGCATTCGTTATCAGTTTTGTGGCACTCTCTGATTTAATTGACCGTCTCATTAATCTATTAACAGGCGTTGTAGCGAATTGGGCTGGTATCAAAGGAAGCTTTGGTTTAGACCAAATTCTAGGCGTATTTATGTATCCATTTGCCTTATTACTTGGTTTACCATTTGATGAAGCATGGATAGTTGCACAACAAATGGCTAAAAAGATTGTAACGAACGAATTTGTTGTTATGGGTCAAATTAAAGATGTGGTTGATTCTTATTCACCACACAGACGTGCAGTAATTACAACATTCTTAATTTCTTTCGCCAACTTCTCGACGATTGGTATGATCGTAGGTACATTGAAAGGGATTGTTGATAAAAAAACATCAGACTTTGTTTCACAATATGTGCCAATGCTTTTATTAGCAGGTATTTTAGTTTCATTAATGACTGCAGGTTTCGTCGGTTTGTTTGCTTGGTAATGGGTCGAAATAAATCGCTGTTCAAAGCAAGTTATCAATATATATTTTAAAACAAACGCGTGTATCCGGAACAATGGATGCGCGCGTTTAATTATGTAACAACAATTGATTTGGGTGCGCATAAAAAATTCAGATTATTGTTGAACACAGAACTGTTAAGTCAAAAATAGTAGTGATTGTATCATTGCATGTGATAAATAGTGAGTTGTGAATCTATAGCATAAAAAAGCCAGACCATAAAAGTGAGGAGACACTTATTACATGATCTGGCTTTACGGGAAATGAATTAATTGTATATAAATAGTAAGGACTAGGAACTAATTATATACTCGAGCAAAAATTATGTTGTTGATTATTATAAACAACACAAAGGAGATTACTTCTTAAAGTTTTTAAAAAATAAGAAGTTAGAAATCATTATAGCAAAATAGATTTTATAAGTAAACAGAAATTTCAGAATTTTTAAAAATCAAATTTTAAAGTGAGTGAAATATAAAAACATTAGGGATAAAAGGGAAGTATTAGTGTATTTAAGGGTTATAGATGTTGTGGTATATGTAATTATTTGCTACTATTCAATTGATTGAATCAAATACAAGGGGGTCGTGTGGGTGAATAAAACAGTACGTGATTTAATATTGGTCGTTTTAGGGTCATTCATATTTTCAGCAGGCGTTAATACATTTATTATATCTGCTGATTTAGGTGAAGGGGGAGTGACTGGTATAGCCATCGTACTATACTATGCCTTTCATATTTCTCCCGGTATTACTAACTTTGTTTTTAATGCTGTACTTATCGCAATCGGTTATAAATTTTTAAGCAAAAGAAGTATGTACTTAACCATTGTCGCAACAATACTTATTTCGATATTCTTAGAGTTAACCGTCAGTTGGAAGATTGAAACAGGCAATATTCTAGTCAATGCGGTGTTTGGTGGTGCTTGTGTAGGATTAGGTATTGGTGTAATTGTATTGGCTGGTGGGACAACTGCTGGTACGACAATCTTAGCGAGAATCGCAAATAAATATCTGGATGTTAGTACACCTTATGCATTGCTATTCTTTGATCTAATCGTAGTTGCAATTTCACTAACTGTAATACCAGTTCCGAGTGCCTTGGTAACAGTTATTTCATTATATATAGGAACTAAAGTAATGGACTACGTTATTGAAGGTTTGAATACGAAGAAAGCAATGACAATTATTTCTAGCAAGCCCGATGAAATTGCAAAAGTAATTGACGAACAAGTTGGACGAGGGCTTACGATTTTAAATGGACGTGGTTACTTTTCAAAAGAAGAAAAAGATATCTTATATGTCGTTATAACAAAAACACAGGTTACTAGAGCCAAGCGTCTGATTAAAAAAATTGATGAAGATGCTTTCCTCGTTATTCACGATGTGCGTGATGTATACGGCAATGGTTTCTTAATAGATGAACATTAAAACATTTAATACGTAAAGATTGTTTCAGCTTCGACTTTAGTGCAAATACCTAGAGTTGAAGCTTTTTTATTTTACTAAAAAAATTGAGGCTGGATAGCTGTCGGTGTCAGTAAAAGCAAGATGTAGAACGTATCACGAGAAAATATTTAATAGTCAATAGATATAAAAAATGATATAATACCTCCTGTGATAATGATTATCATTTACTAGAGATTAATTGAAAATCTTAGTAAATTGACATAAATATTTGGGAAAATTTAGGATGTTAAGCTTATTAATATAGGAAGAAGGGAATTTATGACGCGCTTAAAAGGTGAACAAGTCACAATTGGATATGGAGATCATGTCATCGTCGATAATTTAGATGTCCAAATACCCGATGGGAAGATTACTTCGATTATAGGACCGAATGGTTGTGGGAAATCGACATTACTGAAAGCGTTATCGCGTTTATTGTCAATTAAAAGTGGTGCAATCAAGTTAGATAATGCAGATATACATGCGCAATCTACTAAAGAAATTGCTAAGAAAATTGCCATTTTACCACAATCACCTGAAGTTGCAGACGGACTTACAGTTGGAGAATTGGTGTCTTATGGACGTTTTCCACATCAAAAAGGATTTGGTCGACTTTCTGCTGAAGATAAGAAAGAAATTGATTGGGCAATGCGTGTAACAGGTACGTATGACTTCCGATTGAGATCGATTAACGATTTAAGTGGTGGACAACGTCAACGCGTATGGATTGCTATGGCACTTGCACAGCGTACTGATATTATTTTCTTAGATGAGCCAACGACATATTTGGACATCTCTCATCAATTAGAAATATTAGAATTAATTACGCAATTAAATAAAGAGCAAGGCTGTACCATCATCATGGTATTACATGACATTAACCAGGCTGTGCGCTTTTCAGATCATTTAATTACAATGAAAAATGGTGATATTGTCGCAGATGGTGATACAGAAGACGTATTAACGAAAGATATACTAGAAAAAGTATTTAACATAGATGTTGAAATTAGTACTGACCCAAGAACTGGAAAACCAATGCTAGTGACATACGATTTATGCAAAAAAAGTTATTCAGAAGTTTAGGGGTAAATTATGACTACAAAGAGAAAAGGGAAGTTAAATTTTACTGCGACCTTTAGTATTGCATGTGTATTATTAATCATCGCACTGATGATTTCGATACTGTATGGTGATGCAAAAATTCATTTAACAACGATTTTTGAAGCGATTTTTGATTATAATCCAAAAAATCAACAGCATAATATCATCAGTGAAATTCGTATCCCAAGAGATATTGGTGCAATATTGGTTGGTGTCGCACTCGGAACTTCAGGTGCAGTCATTCAAGGTGTGACAAAAAATGGCCTCGCAGATCCGAGTCTCATCGGTTTAAATTCGGGTGCCGCATTCATGTTGGCACTTACCTTTGCATTTTATCCAACTGCACCGTTTTTAGTAATGATGTTTGCAGGTTTCATAGGTGCACTAATTGGTGGATTTATTGTGCTTATGATTGGACGTTCAAGAAGTGATGGGTTCAATCCGATGCGAATTATCCTTGCAGGTGCAGCTGTAAGTGCATTATTAACTGCACTGAGCCAAGGTGTTGCGTTACTCTTTAGATTAAATCAAAGTTTAACATTTTGGAGTGCTGGCGGTGTGTCAGGAACAACTTGGAATCAATTGATGTGGGCTGCACCATTTATTTTAGTATCATTGGTGATTATCGTGTCGATGAGTAAACAATTAACAATATTAAATCTAGGTGAAACTTTAGCCAAAGGTCTAGGGCAGAATGTGGCATTTACAAGAGGCATTACATTAATTTTATCAATGATACTTGCAGGGATTGCCGTTGCCATGGTAGGTCAGATTGCATTCGTTGGACTCATGGTACCGCATATAGTGAGATATTTAGTAGGTACTGACTATGCACGTGTCATCCCACTTACAGCGGTTGTAGGTGGATTGTTATTGCTTGTGGCAGATACGATTGCACGAATGCTAGGAGAAGCTCCTGTTGGCGCTATTATCTCCTTTATTGGTGTACCTTACTTCTTATACTTAGTTAAAAGAGGAGGACGCTTCTCATGATTGATCCAAAATTAAAGCGTAAACAGTGGTACGCAATGATTATTCTAACGATATGTGTATTGTTGGCTTGCGCGTGGAGTATGACCTCTGGTGAGTATAAGATGTCTATGGGGGCTTTCTTTAAAACATTAATCGGTCAAGGTGAGTATACAGATACCTTGATATTAATGGAATTTAGGCTGCCACGTATGGTCATTACGATATTAGCAGGAGCAGCTTTAGCTATGAGTGGTGCCATTATTCAAAGTGTTACGCGAAATCCATTAGCAGAACCAGGCATACTTGGTATTAATGCTGGTAGCGGATTTGTAATTTCACTCTTCATCGTGGTAGGGCAAGTCGATGCAGACAACTTTATCTATGTATTACCTATTATTAGTATGATTGGTGGGGTATTAACAGCACTGATTATTTTTTCCTTTAGCTATAATAAAGGTGAGGGTATCACGCCAGCGAGTATGGTACTTGTCGGTGTAGGTATGGCTTCAGCACTTAGTGGTGGTTCACTTACATTGATGTCGACATTTGACGAAGATCAATCAGAATTTATTGCTTCGTGGCTTGCCGGTAATATATGGGGTGACGAGTGGGCGTTTGTAATTGCGTTCCTGCCTTGGGTAATTGTACTTATCCCTTACCTTTTAATTAAAGCTAATGTCTTGAATCTGTTAAATACACATCAACACATTGCACAAGGTGTCGGCGTCAAAATAGGACGAGAGCGCATTGTATTACTGTTAGTTGCAGTATTGTTATCATCAGCTGCAGTTTCTGTAGCTGGCGCTATTGGCTTTATTGGTTTATTGGGACCACATATGGCTAAGTCAATAGTTGGACCAAGGCATCAATTGTTTTTACCGCTTGCAGTTCTCATTGGGGCTTTTTTACTTGTATTCGCTGACACAGTAGGACAAGTGATATTACAACCTTCTGGAATTCCAGCTGGGATTGTCGTAGCTATTGTTGGTGCACCATACTTTTTATATTTAATGTACAAAACGAAATCAGTCTAACGCAATTAGAATTAAAACGGGTATCTGTCAGTGTATCGGCAGATATTCGTTTTTTGTTTTCAAAAAAGATAAAAATTCAATTTAATATGTTAGCGTTTACATTTGTGGGTGGGGTATACTATACATGAAGCGGAAAATTGAGGAGGCTATCGTTATGAAAAAATTAATTAAAGACAAAACACATTTTCTAAAAGATATGCTAGATGGATTATCAAAAACAAATAAAGATATAAAAATTATGTCAGATACGGTTGTTGTAAGAGCCGATAAAAAGCAACAAGGTGTTGCCATTGTTTCCGGTGGTGGTAGTGGCCATGAACCGGCACACGCTGGGTATGTAGCGCAAGGTATGTTAGATGCTGCTGTCTGTGGAGAAGTATTTACGTCACCAACACCTGATAAAATATTGAATGCAATTAAAGCAGTTGATAATGGTGAGGGTGTACTGTTAGTAGTTAAAAACTACGCTGGTGACGTGATGAATTTTGAGATGGCGAAAGAAATGGCTGAAATGGAAGACATTCAAGTAGAAACAGTTATAGTAAAAGATGACATTGCAGTCAGTGATGTCGATAAGCGTCGAGGTGTTGCGGGGACTGTGCTTGTCCATAAATATGCTGGTTATTTGGCAGAACAAGGTTCGTCATTCCAAGATATGAAAGCGCAAATTGAAACGGTACTACCCAATATTAAAACGATTGGTATGGCTCTGACTGCGCCAATGGTTCCAACTACTGGACAATATGGGTTCGATATTGAAGCGGACGAAATGGAGATTGGTGTGGGTATTCATGGTGAAAAAGGCTTATCTCGTGAAAAAGTTGAAACAGTAGACAAAATTGTTGCGCGATTACTCAATGAATTACTTAATGAAGTGAATGAGGACCGTCTTATAGTTATGGTAAATGGCATGGGCGCAACGCCGTTATCTGAACTTAATATCGTTGCAAAATATGTTGGAGAAGTACTAGAATCGCAAAACAAGTCAGTTGTGCAATGGTTCGTGGGTGATTATATGACTGCATTAGATATGCAAGGTTTTTCACTAACACTCGTACCTGAATCTGATGAGTTATTAAAAGCATTGGCAACTTCAACAGCAAGTCCATATTTTAATTAACAAGAAGTGATTACTATATACAAAGGAGCATTTTTATTATGAATGTAACTGAACTTAAACAACGTTTATTGAATTTAGTAGATGTATTTGAAGAAAAAGAAAATTTATTAACTGAATTAGATAGAGCTATTGGTGATGGTGACCATGGTGTCAATATGGTCAGAGGTTTTAAAGCGCTACCTGACAATATTGATGACAGTTCGATGCAAAGTTTATTAAAATCTACAGGCATGACATTGATGTCTAATATAGGTGGTGCATCTGGACCATTATATGGTTTTAGTTTTGTGAAAATGGCTCAAGTGGCCGAGGACGATATTGATCAAGACAATTTAAATGTATTATTAAATACGTTCGCAGAAGCTATTGCTCAAAGAGGGAAAGTTGAATTGAACGAAAAAACAATGTACGACGTAGTAGCGCGCGCAAATGAAGCGGCTAAAGAAGGCGAAACATTAAATTATGATGTGTTGCAGTCTTATGCTGATTTAACAAAAGAAATTGAGGCAACTAAAGGTAGAGCATCTTACTTTAAAGCAGATTCAAAAGGGCATATAGACCCAGGCGCACAAAGCAGTGTGTATATTTTAAACGCTTTGATTGGAGATGAATAGATATGACACAGATAGTAATAGTTAGTCATAGTCATGCAATTGCAGAAGGTACCAAAGCATTATTAGAACAAATGGCAAGTGGTGTTACTGTTGTGGCACTAGGTG
>Ga0209547_100143_pt1 | contig 12692 bp, 4 predicted proteins | sample UppTromicrDC3115_FD_185843 | JGI IMG/M metagenome (GOLD analysis project Ga0209547, IMG submission 185843) | Upper troposphere microbial communities from Oklahoma, USA - DC3-115 (SPAdes) (version 2) | ecosystem: Environmental > Air > Outdoor Air > Unclassified | place: USA: Oklahoma | collected...
AGCTTTATGCATCCCGTATTGGGCACTATGATGCCGGAAATCTGCGAGGCTCCACACCTTCCTGTATTTCCCTTCATCTATCACTGTGCACCTTACTTAATGGGGGGGATGTGTTCATTACATTTCCAGTGAATTAGCAAATGCGACACTGTCTGTGTTATTCACTAATTGTGGTACAAATCCCGGATAACTTAACCAGCGTGGTGCATCGGGGTTGTCCCCGGTCATACGGCGGAACGTCGCCATCGTGCGCCGCTGCATGGTGGGGTCCTGCACAACGATAACCGTGTGAACCCGTTCTTTGGCCTGATTCAGTAACGCGATACTGAAGCGGGCATTTTCTCCGCAGTTTGTTGACTGGTCTTCAATCAAGATTTTTTCATGTGGAATATGCCAGAACTGATTGGCAATATCTGCGAGGATGGTAGCTTCTGACCTGCCTGTTGTGCGAATGGTGTTGTAATGCGGATGCTGGGCGATGGCACTGTATAAAAATGTTGTCGAGTGACCGATACCACCGCTAATCAGTAACGGAATTTGCTGATCTCGGGCAATCTTGCAAGCGGCGTCGATCGTAGGGATAACCGCATTACCTGCAAGGATCACGCAATCAGCCTGATATGGTGCAGCACCGGAGAAATCATCCTGCGCCAGCCATCGACCGATAACGTTTATGGCATTGATGGTTGCCGCCGAAAGCGTCGGAAACGGGGTAATATTCATGGTTCCTCCTTCTCATTCCCTTAAGAATACTGCGTGAGATAATAATGAGAAGCGGAGCACTCTGAAAGGAGGAGGTCGTATTTCGTTAATCGCCTCTCCGCAAACCTGGCATATGTTTTACAGAAAAGCTGTAGATAAACATTATTCATCTTGCAGCAGAGAATTGTATTTCTCCTGAATCCCTGAACTTTTGCCCTTACCGTTTTCAGATTTAATAAAAAACCCGGCAGCATATGCTTACCGGGTTTTAGATTTATCAGGCAAATAGCAGCGTTATCCGCTAATTTGCTCCATCGCTTGCAGAATACGCTTATCTGAAATCGGATACGGCGTACCGAGTTGTTGGGCGAAGTAACTGACGCGCAGCTCTTCAATCATCCAGCGAATCTCTTTTACGTCTTCATCTTCACGACGTGCTGGCGGCAATTTGTTGATCCACTGCTGCCACGCCTGCTGGACGTTTTCGACTTTCAGCATCTGGGCGCGGTCGCGGTGTGGATCAACCGCCAGTTTCTCCAGGCGTTTTTCAATCGCCTGCAAATAACGCAGCGTATCACCCAGACGTTTGAAGCCGTTACCGGTGACAAAACCGCGATATACCAGCCCGCCCATCTGCGCTTTGATATCTGAAAGTCCCAGCGCCATCGTCATATCAACGCGCCCTTTCAGGCGTTTATTGATATTGAACACCGCTGTGAGGATTTGCTCGACCTGCTTCGCAATATCCACCACCGTGTCGTTCAGTTCGGCGCGCACTTTTTCATGCAGCGCAGCAAAGCCTTCTTCCGTCCAGACAGGGCCACCGTTGGCATCGATCAATTTATCCACACCGCAGGAGATACAGTCGTCGATCAGCTCCAGTACTTTGCCATACGGGTTAAAGTACAGCCCTAACTTGGCTTTGTTTGGTAACTTTTCATGCAAGTACTTGATCGGCGATGGAATATTCAGCAGCAGCAAACGGCGAAGACCGTTCCACATCGCTTGCTTTTGTTCCAGCGGATTATCAAACAGTTTGATCGCTACGCTGTCGCGTTCATCCACCAGCGCCGGCCACGCTTTCACTTTGTAGTTGCCACGTTTCTGTTCATAGCTTTCCGGCAGTTGACCAAAACTCCAGATATGTAAGCCGCTCTGCTCAATACCGTCATCCGCCACTGCAGACAGCGTTTCCTGCACTTTGCCTTTCAGCGCGTCTTTCAAATCTTGTAATGAGCGCCCTTCTTTTAGCTTCTTGTTTTTGTCATCCACCACGCGGAAGGTGATTTTCAGGTGATCGGGCACCTGATCCCAGTGCCAGTCCTCGCGGTCAACGGTAACGCCGGTCATCCTACGTAGCTCGCGCTCAAGGCTGTCGAGCAACGGCAGCTCCAGTGGCGTGACGCGGCCTAAGAACGCTTCGGCGTAGTTTGGCGCGGGTACAAAATTACGCCGTACCGGTTTCGGCAACGATTTAATCAGAGCAATCACCAGTTCGCGGCGCAGACCGGGGATCTGCCACTCAAACCCACTCTCCTCAACCTGGTTAAGTAACGGCAGCGGGATATGCACAGTCACACCGTCAGCATCTGCCCCCGGCTCAAACTGATAACTCAAACGCAGCTTGAGATTGCCCTGATGCCAGAAGTTCGGGTAATCCAGCTTGCTGATTTTTTCCGCACCTTCTTTGATCAACATGCTCTTTTCAAAGTTGAGCAAATCAGGCGTTTCGCGGCTGACCTTTTTCCACCAGCTGTCGAAGTGGCGCGAGGAGATGACATCGTGACTGATGCGCTGGTCGTAAAACTCAAACAGCGTTTCGTCATCCACCAGAATATCGCGGCGACGTGATTTGTGTTCCAGCTCTTCCACTTCCGCCCGCAGTTTCAGGTTCTCGCGAAAGAATGCGTGGCGCGTCTGCCAGTCACCTTCCACCAGCGCGTGGCGAATAAAGAGTTCACGACATAACGCCGGATCAATCTGGCTGTAGTTGACCTTGCGCGCGGCAACAATCGGCAATCCATACACAGTGACTTTTTCCGTTGCCATCACCGCGCCCTGCGCCCGTTCCCAGTGCGGTTCGCTGTAGGTGCGTTTAATCAAATGCTGCGCAACGGGTTCCACCCATTCTGGATCGATACGCGCAGCAATGCGCCCCCACAGGCGGCTGGTTTCTACCAGTTCCGCCACCATTACCCATTTCGGTGGCTTTTTGAATAAACCAGAACCGGGGAAGATGGAAAAACGCGCGTTACGTGCGCCGGTATATTCCTGTTTATCGGCATCTTTCATGCCGATATGCGAAAGCAAACCGGTCAGTAAGGCGATGTGAATTTCGCGATACTCCGCCGGTTCGCTGTTCACCGGAATGCCGAGTTCTTTCACTACCTGGCGCAACTGGGTGTAGATGTCCTGCCATTCGCGCACGCGCAGATAGTTGAGGTAATCGGTGCGGCACAGGCGACGGAAGGCATTCGAGGAGAGCGCCTTTTGCTGTTCGCCGAGATAATTCCACAGATTAACAAATGCCAGGAAGTCAGACTCTTTATCGTGGAAACGACGATGTTTCTCGTCCGATGCCTGCTGTTTGTCCATTGGACGCTCACGCGGATCCTGAATGGAGAGCGCGGAAGTGATAATCATCGCTTCACGCACGCAGCCATGTTTTTGCGCTTCCAGCACCATTCGCGCCAGACGAGGATCGACAGGCAGTTGCGAGAGTTGGCGACCGAGCGGCGTCAGTTTATAGGCGCTGGCCTGTTCATCAGTGGTGATCGCGCCCAGCTCTTCGAGCAGACGCACGCCATCCTGGATATTGCGTTTATCCGGCGCTTCGACAAACGGGAACGCGGCAATATCGCCCAGCCCCAGCGCAGTCATCTGCAAAATAACCGAGGCCAGGTTGGTACGCAGAATCTCCGGGTCGGTAAACTCCGGGCGCGAGAGGAAATCGTCTTCGGAATAGAGACGAATACAGATCCCTTCTGACACACGTCCGCAGCGACCTTTACGCTGATTAGCAGAAGCCTGCGAAATTGGCTCAATCGGCAAACGCTGCACTTTGGTGCGATAGCTGTAACGGCTGATACGCGCCGTACCGGGGTCGATCACGTATTTAATACCCGGTACGGTCAGCGACGTTTCCGCGACGTTGGTCGCCAGCACAATGCGCCGCCCGCTGTGCGACTGGAACACCCTATTTTGTTCGCTGTTCGACAGTCGTGCGTAAAGCGGCAAGATTTCGGTATGACGTAAGTTCAGCTTGTTCAGCGCATCGGCGGTATCGCGAATTTCCCGCTCGCCGCTCATAAAGATCAGGATATCACCAGGAGTTTCCTGGCTTAGCTCTTCTACGGCATCGAAAATGGCCTGCAACTGGTCGCGTTCGGTGTCATCCGCTTCTTCAACAATCGGGCGATAGCGCACTTCCACCGGATAAGTGCGACCGGAGACTTCGATAATCGGCGCATTATTAAAGTGACGTGAGAAACGTTCAGGATCGATGGTCGCCGAGGTGATGATCACTTTCAGATCTGGACGACGCGGCAGCAACTCTTTCAGATAACCGAGCAGAAAATCAATGTTCAGGCTACGCTCGTGCGCTTCATCGATGATGATGGTGTCGTACTGCATCAGCTGGCGGTCTTGCTGGATCTCCGCCAGCAAGATACCGTCAGTCATCAGTTTGACCATCGTGTTATCACTAACGTGATCGCTAAAACGAACCTTATAACCGATGCAACCACCCGGCTCGGTCTGCAACTCTTCGGCAATACGATTCGCGACGGTTCTTGCTGCCAGACGGCGCGGTTGGGTATGACCGATCAGCCCTTTAATTCCGCGCCCCAGTTCCATACAGATTTTCGGTAACTGAGTGGTTTTACCTGACCCCGTTTCCCCGGCAACGATGACGACCTGGTGGTCACGAATCGCTTCGAGAATGTCCTGTTTTTTCTGACTAACCGGCAAATTGTCCGGATAAGTAATCTCCGGACGCGCCGCTTCACGCAGCAGGACTTTCCCTGCCGCCTGGTCAATCTCTTTTGCCATTTCCTGGAAAATGGCCTGTTGTGCATCAGGATTTTTAACCTTTTTCACACCATGCAGACGGCGGGAAAAGCGCAGCCTGTCACGCAGCATTAGCGAATCCAGCCGCTGTTGCAAGACATTAAAGGTCAATTTTTGTTGTTCTGTCATAACGTTAGAGGGCAGTAGTCTGCCTGATTAATTTTCTTTTAAATGATAGATATAGAGTACCACATCGCGGCTTTCTATGCGTTGTTCAATAAATTCGAACATAGGCTTCGATTTATTGCGCTATCTCTGTGGCAGGATTGTGAATAAAGTGTCAACAAGCAACGGGGCATCGCCCATTCAAACATCTATAAGGAAACACCATGAGCAAGGTATTAGTTCTTAAATCCAGCATCCTGGCAGGGTACTCTCAGTCTAATTTGTTGTCCGATTATTTTGTTGAACAATGGCGCGAAAAGCACACTGCTGATGAAATCACCGTTCGTGACCTGGCAGCAAATCCGATTCCGGTGCTGGATGGCGAACTGGTTGGCGCTCTGCGTCCGAGCGATGCGCCGCTGACCCCACGTCAACAGGAAGCTCTGGCGCTTTCCGATGAGCTGATTGCCGAGCTGAAAGCCCATGACGTTATCGTGATTGCGGCACCAATGTATAACTTCAACATCTCGACTCAGCTGAAAAACTATTTTGACCTGGTTGCGCGTGCAGGCGTTACTTTCCGCTACACCGAAAACGGTCCGGAAGGTCTGGTAACAGGTAAAAAAGCCATCGTGATTACCAGCCGTGGCGGTATCCATAAAGATGGGCCGACGGATCTGGTGACGCCGTATCTGTCCACGTTCCTGGGCTTTATCGGCATTACCAATGTGAAATTCGTCTTTGCGGAAGGTATTGCTTACGGTCCGGAAATGGCAGCGAAAGCGCAGGCAGACGCCAAAGCAGCAATTGACGCAGTTGTTGCAGCATAAGTTTTAAGAGGCCTCCTGCAAGTGCGGGAGGCTTTTTACTTAACCCGCCTTTTTCGCAATGCTGTCCAGTGTTGCCAACACATCATCAGATAACACTAATTTCCCTGCAGCCATATTCTCACGCAAGTGCGCAATGGAAGACGTCCCAGGGATCAGCAAAATATTCGCTGAACGTTGCAACAGCCACGCCAGCGCCACCTGCATTGGTGTCACGCCCAGGCTTGCAGCAACATCCGAAAGTGTGGAGGATTGCAGCGGCGTAAAACCGCCGAGCGGGAAGAACGGCACGTACGCAATACCATCGCGAGCCAAAGTATCAATTAATGCGTCATCGGCACGGTGTGCAATGTTGTATTCGTTTTGCACACAAACGATTTCAGCGATTTTGCACGCTTCAGCGACTTGTGTCGGCGTGACATTGCTCAAACCGATATGTTTTACCAGTCCCTGCTGCTGCATCTCTGCCAGCTCGGTCAGGCTGGCTTCAATCGATCCTTCCGTCGGACCGTGACCATCCCCCAGCATTACGCGCAGGTTAACCACATCCAGCACATCAAGCCCCAGATTTCGCAGGTTGTCATGCACCGCCTTTTTCAGTTCAGCGGGAGAGAATGCGGGCAGCCAGGAGGCATCCTCACCACGGCGAGCGCCAATTTTGGTGACAATCGTCAGGTCGTCAGAATAGGGATGCAGTGCTTCACGGATGATCTGGTTGGTGATGTGCGGGCCATAAAAGTCGCTGGTATCAATGTGATTAACGCCCAAAGCAAGTGCCTCACGCAGCACGGTAATAGCAACATGGCGATCTTTCGGCGGACCGAAAACACCAGGCCCTGCCAGCTGCATCGCGCCATAACCAAGACGGTTAACGTTTTTTGTCCCAAGAGTAAATGTGTTGCTGCTCATAACATCCTGCCCTTTAATAAAACGGATAAAGAAAAATCAGTATAGAAATGAAAAGAGATAAATGATGTGAAGGCATAAATAAGATTACCGGATGCGCAGCACTTATTTGACCTGAAAGACAGCCAAAACTCAGGCTGTATAAGATCGTATTCGGCAATAAAAAACCGCAACCAGTATCAGCGTTGCGGTTTTTGTGTCACATGCGAAAAATTAGAACGTTTTCTTAAAGTTCAGCATCACGCCTTTGTCGCTGATGCCGTCCTCTTTCCAGTGGTAAGCATCCAGATGCAGCGAACTTTCTTTGCTACTGTACTTCACGCCGACGCTTGCCAGGCTGTTGATACCGCCGCCCTTCTGCCCGTCGTCAACGTTAAACTGCTGACCACCTGTCCCGGCAAGGCTCGCCGTGCGCTGGCTCTTCGCATAACTCAGGTTCGGCCCGCCCTCCAGCGTGGCGTTCACGCTCCAGCCGTCTTTCCCTGCGTAGTTCAGTTTCAGCCCGACGATGCTGTCCACCGCCGTTTCGCTGCCACTGTTCATATTCAGGTTAAAGTCACCGGCATTACGTTCCTGATAACCGCCTTCCAGCGTGTGGCGCAGTTTCACTCCGGCATACGGCGTGATTTTCAGCCCTTCGCGCGGTTCAAAGGTTTTCGCCCCTTCGCTGCGGAATTCCAGGTACTGCTGCTTCACGTCGGTATCGGCTGTTTTGTTGACGCCGTTGTAGGCCACGGTTCGGCTGCTGTCCAACTGGTGAACGTCGTAGCGCAGGGCGTTATTCCAGTTCACGCCATTCTCAAAGGTCATCTGATGTTGCAGGCCAAAGAACTGGCTGTAACCACCGGTCACGCCGTTGTCCCCGGCCTTATCTGAACCGTCGCCGTCAAGACGGGCGATGCCGTATTCCAGGCTCAGGTTCTGGCTGTCGGTCAGCGCCAGCGACTTGCGCAGCGCCAGCATGTCGTATTGCGTGTCGTTGCCCAGTTCCGCGCGCGGATCGCCTTTTGCCACCACGTTGAACGCAAGACCATTGCCCACCTTCAGCGCGGCATCCGCCAGCATACTGAAGCGGTTGCTTAACACACGCGCTTCGCGGAACACGGTGGTTGCCTGGCTGCCGCTGATTTGTTTCAGTGCGCTGTTCAGTTCCGCCGTGGTGCCCACGTTCAGGCTGGTGTACAGCTCGTTGTTGGTGTAGCCCGCGTCCAGCGCCTTCGCCACATCATTCACACTGCCATCTGTCGCGACATCGGTGTAGGTGTTTTTGGTCATTGTCACGTCTACGTTACCGCTCGCATCCGTACTTCCTTGCGCATTCCACATCACAGTAGTGGACGTGATGGCGTTCGCGTCAGTGAGGTTGCTGCCCTGTACTACGTTATCAAAGTTAACGGTGGTCTCTGCTGTACCCGCAGCGAAGCCAGTGTTGATCTCCACGCCGTTCATGCTGGCGTTATTGACCATCAATCGACCCGCGCTGCCGTCGGCGTTAGTGCCCACAACATAGCCGTTGAGGTTGTTGGTAGCGCCAGCGTCGCCACTTGAGTTATCAGCAAACGATGTCACTGTAGTATTTGGTACATCCGGTAATGTGTAATCGCCGTAATGAACTTCGGTGGTGTTATCGTTGTTGCCGTTCTTCCCTTCCACATTCACGCTGTCGCCCTGTTTGATCAGGCCAGACCCGGTCACACCATCAGCGATCACCACCGAACCGTTGTTGACGACGTGGCCATTCGTCCCCAGCACACTGAAAGCAAAAGAATCATTGGCATAAATATTAATGGTGCCGTTGTTCTCAATGACTGCGTCTGCCGTTGCATTGGCATCCAGTTGCATTGCAATCAGGCCAGTATCGGTCGTGCCTTCCGTACCCAGGTTAATGATGCCCTCGTTGACCAGTTGCGCATTATTGTTCCCTTCCATCGCCACGGCATTGTTGCCGCTGATGTTCATGGTGCCGTCATTCTGCGCGACATAGTTGTTATGGGTGAATTTCACCGCGCTGGCGTTATCATGGTCGAAATTAATCTCGCCTTCACTCATATTCCAGAAGAACGCGTCGGTCGCCGCCGCGTTACTGGCGCTGACAACGACAGATTTGGCGGTTGAATCCACTTTACCGTTGTTGATAAAGCGCCCGTTATTCCCCCAAATATTCACGGCTCCGTTATTTGAGGAATCGATCAACGACATATGCCCGGTGTTGTACAGCGTACCAGACTGATTCAGGTGAATAGCATTTTTAGCATTATTAAGAATAAACTCACCGCTGTTATTAAATACGGCGTTATTGTTTATTTCTAACATGCCGGCATTGGTGCCACCACTGCTCTCGCCAAGAATCCATTCACCTTCGTTATTCACCACGGCTTTATTGGTTAACATAGCACCGTTTTTAACCGTGCCGCCCTGCTGGTTGTTGAAGGTGCCGTTTTGTTGAGTGATACGGCCGGTAATTACACCGCTGTTATTAACAGTACCGTCTTTCTGTACCAGTTTATTGATGGTCCCTGTATTGCTCACCAATGCATTACTGGCGCCAGCATATATCGTTACCTGGCCTGACACCGTACCGTCGTTATTCAGCGTGCCGCCGTTCACATCAATGTTGTTAATTGTACCTGCGTTATCAACTACGCCGCCGTCATTCAGTTTAATCATGTTACTGATATTTCCGGTTGCGGTATTATCCAGTTCACCGCTCAGAACTGTCAGCATCTGGCTGGTAACAGTTCCTGCGTTGGTAACGCTACCCGGCGTGGTATTGGTTATTACAACGGATTGAGTAAAGTTGGTTGACTGCCCTTCGGCGGTGATCGTATCTCCCCCGGTGTAGACAAGGCTAACTGCCGGATCGGTCGGGTTATACACACCGGCGGTTTGGCAATTGCCAAACGTACAGATAGTGCCGTAATTGATAATGGTGCCCAAACCGTCAGTATAAAAAGCCTGGCCGACATCGGTATCAATATTGATCACACCGGTTTTGTCATTAATCGCCACGCCGGTGCCAACAGCGCCCATTGCGAACAGTTGGTTATTCTGTTGCTTCGTGACGTTTTCATCCGTCGTCAGATTGATAGTGCCCTGGTTTACCGCTGTACCGCCGTTCAGCGCCAGCATACCAAAACCTTCATTGTTGACGTTGATTGTGCCTGTATTCAACCCGGTGGCATCTGCCCAGCCAGTCTCGGTCGATCCCACCAACATACCACCGCCCATTAGATATGGAGTATTCGTCTGCCAATAGGCTTCGCTGGTGATATTGCCATTATCATCCAGAGTCGGGATAAAACTATCGACGTTAATTTCTCCGGCATTAATGGCAGTACCTTTTGCTGAAGAAACGCCATAGGTTCCTGCGCCATGCAGATTAATCAGCGCATTAGCTTCGTTAGTGGCCTGCCCATAATTATCCGCCATTAAGGCGAAGAACACTCTGTTATACCAGGGAAGGGGGTAAGCCGCTTCGCCATCACCTCCTTGTGGCGTGGTGGCGGAAACTACGTTAATTGTACCGCCAGTCGCATTTATCGCATTTGATCCCTCTCCGCTGGCGTGAACCATCGCAACCTTTGAGTCACTGACCTGATTTTCTCCCGGCAACGCCGTTATGGTGCCGAAATTAGTGACGGTTCCGCCTGCGCGAGCCACCATCAACTCCTGTGAGGTAGCCGCATTAATGGTTCCGTAGTTATCAATATGCGTTCCGGAGTCATTTGCCATAAGAACGGCGTAAGGATAAATATATTGGGTATTGATTAAATTGCCGGTAACGTCAATAACGGAGTCTCTGTTGAGAGTGACCGTTGCACCATCCGAAGCTGCAACAAGCGTAACCTGACCCCGCAGCGTGCTGGCATCCACGCTGGAGTGACCACTGACGTTAACCGTATTCATGCCAGAAACGTTTACACCGGTTACAACCTCCTCAGCGCCTGTTCCTGAAACGTTAATACCGCCCTGCAGATTAACGGTATTACCTTTACCAGTAACGTTGAGCCCCCGCATATTGGCTTCCACCGTAGCCATCCCCTCATTGAATGAGAAGTTTATGCTGCCGTTTAAATCAATGGTGTTATTATCACCGCTAATATTTATCCCATCCAGCGGTGACGGTACGCGGGTACTTTCGGTCCCCATACTCGATATCAGGTTGATATTTCCGTCCAGGGTGATATCGCTACCATTACCCGTCATATTGATGCCCGTTGCACCCTGGAACAATCCGCTATCGTCTTTTTCCTGGATAACGTTGATATCTCCCCGCAACTCGACCTGCTCGCGATCGCCCGTAATAGCGACACCCGTTCCATTTTTTGAGATGTCGATTTCGCCAACATTGGTAAACTGTACGTCATCGCCGTCGATCATGACGCCGTTCGAATTCTTATCCACAACGGTAATTTTGCCCGTGTTGCCGATGGTCGCGCGATCGCCGCTGACATCAATGCCGTGCGCTGCACCGCTAACAAACAGGTCGCCATTCTGGAGGACACGGGTATCATCACCAGTTAACCGTGTACCCACCGCGTTCACCCCATCAACGGTCATATCCCCTGAAATTTCGAGGTTGTTTCCGTTGCCAGATAAACTTACGCCCGTTGCATTTTCACCTTCAATACTCAGCTCATAAGTTGTCAGCGTGATGCTGTTGCCGCTGCCGCTTACCTCCAGCCCGGTCGTGGCGTCGTTGACGGACATCTTGCCTGAAAGTGAAATACTGCCCTCATCACCGGCAACGTTAACGCCCGTACCACTATTTTTGGTGGTGATATCCCCCACGTTGACGAAGGTGGCGTTGTCGCCGTCGATCAGCACGCCGAATGGATTGCCATCGTGCCCCGTCTCGCCAACCGTAATATCACCGATATTCATAAACGTGACATCACTGCCATCCAGCAATACGCCAATGGATTTATCATCCACTACGGTAATATTGCCTTTGTTACTGACAATGGTGCCGTTACCCTCGACGTCAATACCGTGTGCAGCGCCGCTGACGTAAAGATCGCCTTCCTGCTTAATAAGCGCGTCATCACCGATAATTTTGGTCGCCGCCGAGTTTTCACCATCGACGGTCATATTCCCTTTATTATCAATAACAGCATCGTCACCGTTAATCAGGCTACCTGTACCGCCGTTAGTAAATGTGGCGTCACCCTGGGTATTAATCGTCGCGTTGTCACCGTTGACAATAACGGCCGTACCGCCATCCACTTCGGTTTCACCATTGTTATTGATGGTGATGTTATCGCCCGTCAGGATACCGACAATGGAACCTTCGCCAATCGCAGTGGTTTTACCGTCATTGTTCAGAACAATATTATCGCCTTCCACGGTCATTACCGTACCGCCATTCAGCGCGGTGTTGCCGCCCTGGTCGGTAATAATGGCGTCACTGACTTTGATATCGTTGCCCGTGGTTCCATCAACTACCACACCAGCTTCTTTGGTGATGTGGATTTTGCCCTCGTCGTCGTAGCTCCAGGTGATTCCACCCGCTTTGTTAACACCTTCGAAGACTGCCGTGTTGCTGTCTTCATTTACCTTCCACTGTTTGACAATTGTCTGGCGACCGTCTTTTGCCGTCAGGGTATAGCTGCCATCCGCATTCTCGGTGTAGGTAAACGCTGCGTTACGGATTTGCAGCGTTTTTTCAGCTTGATCCCAGGTCACGTTGTTGTTGTATTTGATCGGGTCCGGTTTATCATCCGGTGGTACTGGCGTGTCTCCGCCATCGTCCGGCGGCACTGGCGTGTCACCACCATCATCTGGCGGTACTGGCGTGTCACCACCATCATCTGGCGGTACTGGTGTATCACCGCCATCATCCGGTGATACTGGCGGGTCACCACCATCATCTGGCGGTACTGGTGTATCACCGCCATCATCCGGTGGTACTGGCGTATCACCGCCATCGTCCGGCGGTACTGGCGTATCACCGCCATCGTCCGGCGGTACTGGTGTATCACCGCCATCGTCCGGCGGTACTGGCGTATTACCGCCATCATCCGGCGGTACTGGCGTATTACCGCCATCATCCGGCGGTACTGGCGTATTACCGCCATCATCCGG
>Ga0209547_100144_pt1 | contig 12554 bp, 9 predicted proteins | sample UppTromicrDC3115_FD_185843 | JGI IMG/M metagenome (GOLD analysis project Ga0209547, IMG submission 185843) | Upper troposphere microbial communities from Oklahoma, USA - DC3-115 (SPAdes) (version 2) | ecosystem: Environmental > Air > Outdoor Air > Unclassified | place: USA: Oklahoma | collected...
TATCAAACCATTCTAAAACTTGTTGCTTAGTAATTTTTATATCAGTATTACGATAATACATATATACACAAGCAGCAACATAATCTCTAACATGTGTGAGTTCAATTTTTTCAGCGATGATTGCTTCAGCTTGGTCAATCCATACGATAAACAATTCTTCATTATTTTTCAATGATTCAACACCATAAAGCATCAACATGCCTTTATGAATAAACTCTAATTTATTTAATTTTAAGTCTTGAATCAAATAAGTGAGGTACAGTTTTTCATAATCGTTCATTGATTCTAGAACGCCCCAGATTTCTTGTGTCAGAAGTACTTCTCTGCCTTTAAGCTGATTTAAAAGGAAGATGCCATACAACCTATGATGACTATTATCATTTAACAATAAAGGTAATACTTGTTGATCAAAATATGCTTTACTTTCATCTATAACCCATGGCGCATGACCTACATCCACTTTACTTATCTCTTGTAATTTACCCCAAAAGTATTTACTATCTTCGAGGTTCCCTAAATAGTAATTATTGTAACTAAGTGCATTATACATTTGGATAGAAAGAAATTTACCTTTTCTATATAAAGGTTGAAGTATTTTTTGAGAAGCTTCATATTGTTTTAAATAACATAGCACAATACCTAATTTAAATGATTCGTCATCATTCATTGGCGCTACTTTGCTGAGTATTTTTAAATAGCGCTCGTATTTTTCATTGCTATTCGTGTTATATAATAGCAGCGTATAATGACAAAGTGCATGTACATCTGTATTATCTTCGCTTAACAAGCGTTCAAACATTTCTTTCGCTGTTTCATATTCATTCAAATATAAATAACACATCGCAAGTAAATTACGAACGACACGATGATCTTGAATGTCAGTATTTTGACTCAATATAAAGTCTCGTGCCTCAGGAAGTCTTCCTTGTGAAAACAAATATTGAAATATTAACTGTATCGCAAATAATTGGCATTCAATTTCGATTTTTTCTGCAGAATGATAGGACACCTCGAACATTTCTTCGAGTTCCTCTTGATAGCTTTCATCTTCAGAAAGCGTTACATAATTCATTCCAAATAAAAACGCTTTGTTGGCTTCATTCATTGTGATATTCAACTGACTTAACTGAAAATAACTTTCTTCAGTTGCCTCACCTTGAGCAATACTTTCATAAAATAGATGCTCCGCTTTACTTCCTAATCCTAGGTGAACCAAGCATTCTGAGTATATGACTTTCGTCTCAAAATCTTGAGGTGACATTTCAAGCACTTTGCTATAGTAGTCAGCAGCCTTCTTGTATTCTTGTTGATGGAATTTTTGATTAGCCAATTTTTTATAAAATTGACTATCAAAGTTCATAGGAATGATATTGTCGTTTCGCGCCATCCATAGTCACCTCCTAAAGGTTCATTTATATTTTATTTGTATGGGATTACCATACGCTAACGCATGATTTGGAATATCTTTAGATACAACTGAACCGGCACCGATTTTCACATAATCACCAATCGTAACTCCTGGTAAAATCGTCACATTTGCGCCAATCAACGTATGATTCCCAATTTTAACGGGACCCGTTGTGAAGGCATCCACTAAAAATTCATGTGTTAAAATCGTTGTATTATAACCAATCACACAATTTTCTCCTATTGTAATATACTCTGGATATAATAAATCTGGAACCACTTTAAATGCAAATGCAGTGTTTGGCCCAATCGACATTTTCAAGCAGTTACAATAAACCCAATGCTTGAGTTTAACATTTGGCAGATATCGACATAGCTCGATTAGCACGGTTTGTCTAAACATTTTTACGCTTTTAACATAACGATACATTCGCCATAATGGATTAACACCATCTACAGTTCGTTTTTTTAAATTACGCATGTTATCTCATCACTTCTCTTTTGGATTTGGCCAAGCCAATGGTCCAACATCTTTATAGCGCGGCGAATTATATTTCACTCGTCTAATAATCATGATACTAATACCAATAATAACGAGTATCACTGATACAAGCTGTGCAACACGAATATCGCTCGTCAACATTAAACTATCCGTACGCATGCCTTCTACGAAAAATCTACCTATAGAATACCAAATCAAATAGAGACAGAACGTATCACCAATGCGAAGATGTTTTCGTAATAAAATGAGTACCACAAAACCTAATAGATCCCATATCGATTCATATAAAAACGTCGGCTGATAATATTTTCCATTAATATACATATTATTAATAATGAAATCAGGAATATGTAATTGTTCGAGGAACGCTTTTGAAACAGGGCCACCGTGTGCCTCATGATTCATGAAGTTCCCCCATCTACCGATACCTTGACCTAATATCATACTTGGTGCAATAACGTCACCAATTTGAAATGGATTAATATTCTTTTGCTTACAAATAATAATACCCGTAGCAAAACCACCTATGAGCCCACCATGAATAGCAATACCACCTTGCCAAATCATAGGTATTTCAATTGGGTGTTGTGCATAATATGGCCATTGGAAAATGACAAAATAAATCCTCGCTACCACAAAGCCAATAATTGCACTCCAAAAAATAATATCAACTAATGTGTCTTGATGAAATCCAATGCGTTTCACACTGGCTTGCGCAATAAAATACCCTAGCAATATACCAGCAGCAATTATTATGCCATACCAACGTACCGAAATCGGTCCTAATTCAAACGCAATTGGATCGATATAGTTTAATACCATTATTTATTCTCCTCACTATTGTTTCCATTGCGCATTATTTCCGCATTGAGACGATCATTAAATTCTTCAGCCGTGTTAATTCCCATAATATTTAATCTATAGTTCATAGCTGCAACTTCAATAATCACTGCAACGTTACGACCAGGACGTACAGGTATCGTTTTTTTCGTAATCTCAGTATCTAAGATTCTTAACGTTTCTTCATTTAAACCTACACGATCGTATAATTTATCTTTATGCCAGTTCTCTAAATGAATATTTAAACGCAAACGTTTTTCGGTCAAAATTGATCCTGCACCAAATAATGTCATCACATTAATTATGCCTAAACCTCTAATTTCTAAAAGATGTTCTATTAATTTCGGTGCTCTACCAATCAATTCATCTTTACTAATTTCTCTAATTTCAACATTGTCATCAGCAACAAGTCTATGACCTCGTTTAATTAACTCTAGGGCTGTTTCACTTTTACCAATGCCCGAATCTCCAGTTATAAGAACTCCGACACCATACACATCCACCAGTACGCCATGCAATGAAGTGGTACGTGCTAATTCATGTTCTAAAAACGTAGTTAGACGACTCATTAATTGTGTCGTTGCGATTGTTGAAGTGATTAAAGGCGTGTCGTGTTCTTTCGCCGCCTCAATTAATTCTTCAGGTGGTTCTAAATCTCGCGTAACAATAATTGCCGGCGTTTCAGGACGACATAGTTTTCTCATACGACCTTTACGCTCTTCATCCGGTAATAAATTATAAAAAGATAATTCTGTAGTACCTAATAATTGAATACGGTCTGATGCATAATGCGAAAAATATCCCGCCATTTCCAATCCAGGTCTAGAAATATCTGTATTTTTGATCTGTTTATTTAAACCTGCTTCACCTGCGATTAATTCAAGTTTAAAACGTTCTACCAAGCTCTTTGTCGTTAACATGCATTCACCTCTATCATTCATTCTTTTACATTTACACTATGCTATTATCATATCAAAAAGAACTGATAATCTATATTAAAAAGTGTAACTGTCTCATAATTTATCCATACCTTTATTATCATACCTTATATTAATTATAAAGGATATCACTTATCGAAAAGCTACTTAATTTTACAAATAAACTGTTGAACATTTTGAATCTACTAGTGCTATATTTGCAGGCTATTAATTTTATAGTTCAAAAAACTCCTACAATATACGTATATGAAAATTCATACGCATTGTAGGAGCTTATGTTAAAGCAACAATTCATCTTTATATCAGCCATCCTATAACAACAAATACGTTAATGTTTGACCGTGTCTCTTTCAAGTACAGGTTTTAAATATTGACCTGTATAACTGCTTTCGACAGAAGCAATTTCTTCAGGTGTACCTGTAGCAACAACAGTACCACCACCGTCGCCACCTTCAGGTCCTAAATCAATAATGTGATCCGCCATTTTAATTACATCCAAATTATGTTCAATAATTACGACAGAATCTCCATTTTCTACAAGTTTATTTAATACTTTTAACAATCTACTAATATCATCCACATGCAAACCTGTTGTAGGCTCATCTAAAATATAAATTGAACGGCCAGTTGAACGTTTATGCAGTTCTGATGCGAGCTTCACTCGTTGTGCTTCCCCACCTGATAACGTCGTAGCTGGTTGACCTAATGTGACATAACCAAGCCCAACATCAACAAGTGTTTTTAATTTGCGATGTATTTTTGGAACATTTTCAAAGAAAGTAGTAGCATCTTCAGCCGTCATAGCTAAAATATCTGCAATATTCTTTCCTTTGTAAGTGACTTCAAGTGTTTCGCGATTATATCGTGTGCCTCCACAGACTTCACATGGTACATAAACGTCTGGTAGGAAGTGCATTTCTATTTTTATAATGCCATCACCTTTACAAGCCTCACAACGACCACCTTTAACATTAAAACTAAAGCGACCCTTTGTATAACCACGCACTTTGGATTCATTTGTTTGAGCAAAAATATCTCTTATATTGTCAAACACACCCGTATACGTTGCCGGATTGGATCTAGGTGTACGTCCAATAGGCGATTGGTCAATATCTATAATGCGGTCTAATTGATCAACACCTTTAATTTCATCGTATTCGCCAGGTTTCACTTTGGATTTGTTAATATGCTTGGCTAAAGATTTATAAAGTACTTCATTTACTAATGTACTTTTACCTGAGCCTGATACGCCTGTAACAACTGTCATTGTAGATAATGGAATATCCACATCGATACCTTTTAAGTTATTGCTACGTGCACCTTTAATCGAAATCTTGCGGTCTGTAATCTCTCTTCTAACTTCTGGCACTTCAATACGTTTCTTACCACTTAAGTATTGTCCAGTTAGTGATTGATTGTTAGACATTACTTCTTTTGGAGTGCCACTAGCAACAATTTGCCCACCGTGTTCACCTGCACCAGGTCCTACATCAACTAAATAATCGGCAGCACGCATTGTATCATCATCATGTTCAACAACGATTAATGTATTTCCTAAATCACGCATTTCTTTTAACGTGTTAATCAATCTATCATTATCACGTTGATGTAATCCTATTGATGGTTCATCTAAGACATAAAGAACACCTGACAGTCTAGAACCAATTTGTGTCGCTAAGCGTATACGTTGTGCTTCCCCACCTGATAAAGAACCAGATGCACGATTTAATGTTAGGTATTCAAGTCCCACGTTATATAGAAACTCTAGTCTTGAATTGATTTCTTTTAAAATTTGTTTTGCAATCTTTTGTTCTTGTTCTGTCAGAGTAATATGTTCAAATGCATGTAACGCATCTTTAATTGAACGTTCAACAACGTCACCGATGTGCATGCCATCTACAAACACGGATAGCGCTTCGCGACTTAAACGTTTACCATGACACGTCTCACATGGTAATTCCGTCATATATTTACTCATCATTTCTCTTACTAATTCTGACGGAGATTCATGATATCTTCTATTAATGTTATTTACGACACCTTCGAACTCCATTTTACGTGTGCGTGTTTGTCCGTTTCGTTGAGTAAATGTAAATTCAATCTCTTTACCTTTTGAACCGTATAATATGATATCTTTTTGTCTATCAGTTAATTTTTTAAATGGTTTATCCATGTTTATTTTGTAGACTTCGCAGACGCGTTTTAAAATCGTTGGATAAAAATCAGAACTAGATGATTCCCATGCTACGATTGCATCTTCATTTAATGTCTTACTTGCATCTGGTACTACTAACTCTAAATCGACCATGAGTTTTTGACCTAAACCGTCACAAGTTGGACAAGCACCAAATGGACTATTAAAACTAAACATACGCGGTTCTAATTCACCAATTGAAAATCCACATATTGGGCAAGCGTGATTCTCAGAGAATTTCAATTCTTCTCCACCAATTATATCTACCACCAATGTGCCTTCTGATAATTGTAATGCCGTTTCTATAGAATCGGCTAAACGTGTTTCTATGCCTTCTTTCACTACTAAACGGTCCACTACAACTTCGATTGTGTGATTTTTATTTTTATCTAAAGCTGGCACTTCATTAATATCAGAAATTTCGCCATCTACACGTACACGTACATAACCTTTTTTGGCAATGTCGTCAAAAAGTTTTTCTTGCGCACCTTTTCTATACGTTACAACAGGTGCCAATATTTGAATTTTGGAACGTTCTTCTAATTTCAGTACTTGATCAACCATTTGTTGAACAGTTTGTGATTCGATTTCAATACCGTGATTTGGGCAGAATGGTTTTCCAATACGTGCATATAGCAAACGAATATAATCGTAAATTTCTGTCACCGTGGCAACTGTTGATCTTGGGTTCTTACTTGTTGTTTTTTGATCAATTGAAATGGCAGGAGAAAGACCTTCAATAGTGTCTACATCAGGTTTATCCATTTGTCCTAAAAACTGTCTAGCATATGCACTAAGTGATTCTACATATCTTCGTTGTCCTTCGGCATAGATTGTATCAAACGCCAATGATGATTTTCCTGAGCCTGATAAGCCTGTCATAACAATGAGCTTATCCTTTGGAATTGTGATGTCAACATCTTTCAAATTATGGGCACGTGCCCCTTTAACTACAATGGATGGTTGCTTCATATGCGTCACCTTTCTGCTTTTAATTCAAACAACATATCTCTCAATTCTGTTGCTTTTTCGAAATCTAAATCTTTTGCTGCCTTCTTCATTTCTTTTTCTATATTTGCAATTGTTTTTTCGCGTTCTTTTTTCGTCATTTTCTTCGGTACTTCAGTTTGTTGTTGTTCATTTGTTTCGTCATTGTCTACCGTTGCACTGATGACATCGTGTATTTTTTTATTAATAGTAGTTGGTGTTATGTTGTGTTTTTCATTATATGCTTCTTGAATAGAACGACGTCTTTCTGTTTCATCCAATGCGTAGCGCATAGAATCTGTAATTTTATCACCATACATAATAACTTCACCACTACTATTACGTGCAGCACGTCCAATTGTTTGTACCAATGAACGTTGTGAACGTAAAAAGCCTTCTTTATCTGCATCTAAAATAACAACCAACGAAACTTCTGGTATATCAATACCCTCTCTCAACAAGTTAATACCGACAATAACGTCATACGTTCCCATTCTCAAGTCACGTATGATTTCAATACGTTCTAACGTCTTTATTTCTGAATGTAAGTAATTAACTTTAATACCTGCTTCCTTAAGATATGTCGTTAAATCTTCACTCATTTTTTTCGTTAATGTAGTCACCAATACGCGTTCATTTTTATCAATACGATCTTGAATTTCACCGAGTAGGTCATCAATTTGATTTTCTGTAGGTCGCACTTCTATCTTAGGATCGAGTAGTCCAGTTGGACGAATAATTTGTTGCACCATCTCATCTGTATGTTCTAACTCAAAAGGTCCTGGTGTGGCAGATACATAGACAAATTGTTTTGTTTTTTCTTCAAACTCTTCGAATTTTAACGGTCTATTATCTAATGCACTTGGCAAACGGAAACCATGATCAACAAGCACTTGTTTACGTGCACGGTCGCCATTATACATACCTCTAATTTGTGGCAATGTAACGTGCGATTCATCAATCATCACAAGCCAATCGTCTCCAAAATAGTCTAATAATGTATATGGAGTTGAACCTAATGGACGTAATGTTAAATGCACAGAATAGTTCTCTATACCTGAACAGAAGCCCATTTCTCTCATCATTTCCAAATCATAATTCGTACGTTGCTCTAAACGTTGTGCCTCTAACAGTTTATTTTCTGAACGTAATTCTGTTAAACGTTCCTCTAATTCTTGTTCAATCCTTTGAATCGCCGACTTCATTTTCTCTTCACGTGTAACGAAGTGAGATGCTGGGAATATAGCAAAATGATCGCGTTCTCTCAATACTTCTCCTGTTAAGTAATTCACTTCACGGATACGATCAATTTCGTCACCAAAGAATTCAACACGGATACACATTTCTTCTCTAGAAGCTGGGAAAATTTCAACAACATCTCCCCTGACACGGAATGTACCACGTCTAAAGTCGATGTCATTTCTTGTATATTGAACATCCACTAATTTTTTCAATAACTCACTTCTATCCATTTCCATACCTACACGTACACTTACCACTAAGTCTCGGTATTCTTCCGGGTTACCTAAACCGTATATACAACTAACACTTGCAATTATGATAACATCATCTCGTTCAAACAATGCACTGGTAGCTGAGTGTCTTAATTGGTCTATTTCATCATTAATGGATGCATCTTTCTCAATAAATGTATCTGTTGAAGGGACATATGCCTCTGGTTGGTAATAGTCATAGTAACTGACAAAGTATTCTACTCTATTTTCAGGGAAAAATTCTTTAAACTCACTATATAACTGACCAGCTAGCGTTTTATTATGTGCGATAATCAACGTGGGTTTACCAACTTGCTTTATAACATTACTCATAGTAAATGTTTTACCGGTACCTGTTGCACCAAGTAATGTTTGATGTCTTTTCCCCTCATTAACACCTTTCACGATTTTTTTAATCGCCTCTGGTTGATCCCCTTGCGGTTCAAAATTAGAATGCAGCTCGAATGGATAATGCTCCATAATGACATACGCCTCCCATTTAATCTCTCTCGTGACGAACCTATGAACACCATTTTTATCACATATTTATATACATTCACATATGTGCTTAATTTTTATGTGCGGCTCAAATACTTTCTTATACTTGTTTCATATTTTAACAGATTGGCGAACAAAAAAGCAAACATTTGTTCGCAATAAATTAACATCACTCTATAACGAAAAACAAACACAGTTATTCACCATGTTTGTAAATTTTTGATTTTCATCATACTGTCTTCTATTATCTTGAAGTCATATAATTATAAATCTCATATTTGATTATAGCAATTAGGTTGCTCGATACTTAATGTTTAGTCATCTTCTTTTTTATGTAACTCTAGCTGATCAATAATTAGATAACCAGCAAGCAATGAGACAACGTCTATAAAAATAATCCACTCACTATGGAAAAAGCCTTTTTCAACTGAAGCACCAATTATGATAAGTGTAAGTATGGTGCCCACCCACTTGCTCCTTGTTAATACACTTAACAGTACTACTAGGACACAAGGAAAAAAAGATGCGAGAACGTACCAAATCATTCATTTCACCCGTTCCTATTATTTAAAATAGCCATCGTTGTTTCTCGTAATTCTGATCTTGGAATGAATTTTTCTGTTAACATTTCTGGGATAATATTATCAATGAAATCTTGAACGGAACTTAGATGGTCAAACTGCATAATTGTCTCGAGCGACATCTCATAAATTTCGAAAAATAACTGTTCAGGATTACGCTTTTGAATCTCACCAAATGTCTCATACAATAAATCAATTTTGTCTGCCACTGAAAGTAGTTGCCCTTCTAGTGAATCATCTTTGCCTTCTTGCAGTCTTTCACGATAAATATCTTGATATGGCTCTGGTATTTCTTCACTGATAAAATGATCAACCATTTCTTCTTCTACTTGCGAGAACAATTTTTTCAATTCTCCACTCGCATATTTTACTGGCGTTTTAATGTCTCCAGTAAATATCTCAGCAAAATCGTGGTTTAAGGCTTTTTCATATAAACTTTTCCAATCGACTTCATTACCATGATATTCTTCAACTGTTCCTAAATACTGAGCAATTTTCGTCACCTTAAATGAATGTGCAGCGACGTTATGTTCAAAATATTTAAATTTCCCTGGTAATCTGATCAATTTTTCTAAATCAGATAAACGTTTAAAATATTGATGTACACCCATGACATCGCCTCCTTGTTAATGAATGATTATACTTGATTTTATAATATCACTCAACACTACAAATGTCCTACCAATATCATTAATTGTACAGATTTTCATTTAAAATCTTTCTATAAATTGACAAACTTTTTAATCATTTGATATTGAATACAATTAAAGACTGAGACAAACATTATGTCCCAGCCTCTAAAACTAGTTTTATACAAATTCTATACCCCTAATATAAATGTTTACTAGTGAATATAGTTATATTGACTTGTATTATGAACAGTTCTATATGATTTTTTGCCTACGCCTTGCCAGTTCATTTCTGATACTACGATAGAGCCATCAGCATTTTTGCGTTCTACAACACCTACATGTCCATAACTACCCGCTGAACTTTGGAATATAGCACCTACTTCAGGTGTATGATTTACTTGATAACCATTTTGTCGCGCTGCAGAAGCCCAGTTGTTTGCATTTCCCCATAAATTGCCCACAGATTTTCCTAATTGTTGACGACGATCGAAGGCGTAATATGTACATTGTCCCCAATCGTAATAGTTACTGCCGTTTGAAACATGTTGTGTCGGGCGTGATTGAACTGCTGTTGTATTATATGATGTACTTTGCTCAACTTGTTGTTGGTTTGGTGTAACATTTGTTCCTGTTGTCCATGTTTGCGTAGCACTTGGTCTTACTACAGATGATGTACTGTTATTGCTATTCGATGTCACTTGACCCGATTGATTATTATAATCAGCTATTTGTTGATTATCTTGACTTTCAGTTTGCATATTAAACATTTGCTGTAACTGATTGTTTATATGTGCTGAACCTTTATCTGAAACTGCAATCAGTTGACCTGGATAAATTACTTCCCCTAAATTCGGATTTAATTGATAAATTGCAGCTACTGTTAAATTATGTTGTGCAGCAATACTTTGAACTGTATCTCCTGATTTAACCTCTACAATATCTGTATCTGGTAATGTAATTTGTTCTCCTAAAGTCACATAATCTCTACCATTTAATTGATTTAAATTTTGAATTTCTGTCGTAGTTGTCGCAAATGCTTGTGCTATATCTGTTAATTTAGCATCTTCTTTTACTGTGTGGATTTGGTCTGCAGAAGCAATCCCATTATAACCAAAAAACAAAGCTGCCGTTGTTATAGAAAATGTTAAACCTTTCTTCATTCGTATTTCCATCCTTTTCATTCGTATTTAATCAAAAATACTATAGCACAACAAAAAAAGAGTTTGAGCATTGTTATTATTCTGTAACACAACGGTCAAGTTTGCATTTTCAATCAATTTCACTTCATAAAAAAAGCGCTTGAAACGCTTGGTATCACTGATAATTATACATATCGTCTATTTATGGTAAAAAGCAATGTAATATTAACATTTGCATTTTACATTTATTCTTAATTATTTTTCATAGATAATAAATATAGTTTATGAAATTATATATACATCAATGGCAAGGTTGTTTAATCACCACTCCGATTATAAAAACAAAACAACAATCCGTATCATCTACGAATCGTTGTTTTAATTTAAATAGTAGTCGTAGTCATGCAATGACTAAATTAAAAGTCATTTACGTCTACTTTTTTATTATTTAGTTGGCTTTATGATCCATCTGACTACGTAGATACGCTTCAATAAATGGACCGATATCCCCATCCATAACTGCATCTACTTTACCAGATTCTTCATTGGTACGATGATCTTTAACCATCGCATATGGATGGAAAACGTACGATCTAATTTGACTACCCCAACCAATGTCTTTTTGCTCACCACGAATTTCCGCCATTTCTTGCTCTTGTTCTTCAATCTTTAATTGATATAACTTCGACTTCAATGTCTTCATAGCCGCTTCTCTATTCTTAGTTTGTGAACGTTCATTTTGGTTGTTAACGACAATACCTGTAGGATGATGCGTAATTCTAATAGCAGATTCAGTTTTATTAATATGCTGACCACCAGCACCTGATGCTCTAAATGTATCTACCGTAATGTCATCCGGATTAACTTCGATTTCAATTTCAGTATTGTTAAATTGTGGAATAACATCACATGAAGCAAAAGATGTATGTCTACGACCAGATGAATCAAATGGCGAGATACGAACTAAGCGATGTACTCCTTTCTCAGCCTTCAGATAGCCATAAGCATTATGTCCTTTAATTATGAGTGTTACACTTTTAACACCAGCTTCATCACCTGGTAAATAATCAGCTACTTCTATCTTAAAACCTTGTTGTTCACAATAGCGTTGGTACATTCTCAAAAGCATATTCGTCCAATCTTGAGACTCTGTACCGCCTGCACCAGGATGTAGTTCTATAATGGCATTATTCGCATCATACGGTCCATCAAGTAGCATTTGTAATTCAAATTGATCAAGTTCACCTTTAAAATCATGAACATTTTGTTCTAAATCTTGTTTCATAGATTGGTCTTCTTCTTCAAGCAATAAAGCTCTTGTTGTATCCATGTCCTCTATCGAT
>Ga0209547_100145_pt1 | contig 12435 bp, 8 predicted proteins | sample UppTromicrDC3115_FD_185843 | JGI IMG/M metagenome (GOLD analysis project Ga0209547, IMG submission 185843) | Upper troposphere microbial communities from Oklahoma, USA - DC3-115 (SPAdes) (version 2) | ecosystem: Environmental > Air > Outdoor Air > Unclassified | place: USA: Oklahoma | collected...
TCTTGGTTTCACTATTGCATAAAGGTGGTGAAGCGGCTGGTTTAGATATTGCTGATATGGCGGACGATGCTACGATTTGTGGTTGTAATGGTGTGGATAAAGGAACGATTGTTAGCGCCATAACTTCGAATGGTCTTACGAGCGTAGATGAAGTGACAAAAACCACTAAAGCTGGTAATTCTTGTGGAAAATGTAAGGGGCAAATCGCTCAAATATTAGAGCATACACTTGGCGATGATTTCGTTGCCGCACAACCCACAGGCATCTGTGCATGCACGGATTTAACACGTGACCAAATTGTAACGCAAATTCGAGCTAAAGGATTAAAGACATCTGCAGCAGTAAGAGAACAACTGCAATTCAAAGATGAGTTTGGTTGCCCTAAATGTAGACCTGCTATCAATTATTATTTAAATATGATTTATCCAGCTGAACATCAAGATGAAATTGAATCTAGATTTGCAAATGAACGTTATCATGCCAATATTCAAAATGATGGAACATTTTCAGTAATTCCTCAAATGAGAGGCGGTGTGACAGATGCTGAACAACTGATTCGTCTCGGAGAAGTAGCACAGAAATATAACGTACCTTTAGTTAAAGTGACAGGTTCACAACGTATTGGATTATATGGTGTAAAAAAAGAATTCCTTCCTAAAGTTTGGGAAGATTTAGAAATGCGTTCAGCATCAGCATATGGTAAAAAGACGCGTTCTGTTAAAAGTTGTGTCGGTAAAGAATTCTGCCGATTTGGCACGCAACTTACGACACAATTAGGCATAAGACTAGAGAAAACATTCGAATATATCGATACACCTCATAAATTTAAAATGGGCGTTTCAGGTTGTCCAAGAAGCTGTGTAGAATCTGGTGTTAAAGATTTCGGAATTATAGGTGTTGAGAATGGTTTCCAAATCTATATCGGTGGTAATGGTGGCACTGATGTTGTCATAGGTCAGCATTTAACAACGGTCGAAACTGAAGATGAAGTTATCAAATTATGTGGTGCTTATATGCAATATTACAGAGAAACTGCAATTTATGCAGAACGTACAGCACCATGGTTGCAACGTATTGGATTTGAACAAGTACAAGCTGTGTTGTTAGATGAAGCACGTCAAAACGAATTATTTGAAAAGATTATGGAAGCAAAAAATGCAGTATCGCAAGAGCCATGGTCAACAATTGTTAACGATTCTAAAGAGAGCGCAATTTTTAAAGTAGAGGAAGTGAAAGTATGACGACAGTAAACAAAGTAAAGGTAGCGACGCTTGAAGATTTGACACCATTAATAGGTAAAAAAATTATTGTTCAAGACAAAGAAATTGGATTGTTTTTAACAAATGACGGACAAGTTCATGCTGTACACAATATATGTCCTCATAAACAAGGACCTTTGTCAGAGGGGACAGTTAGTGGACATTATGTATACTGTCCACTACATGATCAAAAAGTCGATTTAACAACTGGTATCGTTCAAGAACCAGACACTGGGTGCGTAGATGTCTTTCCAGTTGAGATTGTGGATGGAGATATTTATTTATGTCTTTAATTAATCAGGGGACAATTTTTTTCATAGGTGCAGGACCTGGTAATCCAGAACTATTGACTAAAAAAGCTGAACGACTCATTAAGTCTGCAGATATAGTCTTGTATGATCGCTTAGTCAACCCATTTATTCTACAATTAATCAGACCAGAAACGGAAATTATAGATGTTGGTAAAAAGCCATATCATAAACATATACAACAACAACAGATTAATGAGCAACTCGTTATTGCTGCGCAAAACCATCGATGTGTAGTCAGATTAAAAGGTGGCGATCCAACAATATTCGGCAGAGTCCATGAAGAAATTAGTGCAATTCGTCAGTATGATATCGATTTTGAAGTTATTCCTGGCATTACGACAGCAAGTGCAACCGTTGCATCTCTAGGATTAGGGCTAACCATAAGAAACATTGCCTCTAAAGTCACATTTACCACGGGACATTTTAAAGATGACAATCACCAAACGACTGATGTAACAAGTCTATTAAATGGTGGGACACTCGCAATCTATATGGGTGTTAAGCGTTTAAAGACAATTATGCATGATATTTATCAGGCAACCCAGATTGATTATCCAGTTGTCATTGTGTTTAATGTATCGTCCTATAATGAAAAATATTATTATGGCACGGTGAAAACGATACATGATCAAGTAGCAAATATGGGAGATACAAATACACCTGGCATGATTATTGTAGGCGAAATTGCTGATGCGTCTCTAATAAGCAAGAGTATTCAAGAAAAAAATGAACAACAACGTATTCTAGTGTCAGGACCACGTAAAAAAGCATTGGATAAAGCTTTTGAACTGTATGAAGAAGGACATTGGTGTGTGATTAATCCGATAGATTTTAAAAATGCACATGCAAGTCAACAAGAATTGTTGCGACAATTGACAGCTAAGGATTATGATGCAGTAATAGATGTAGTGTGAAATTTAAATTGAATCATTAATAAAAAGTAAAGTCATGTACATGTTTAGCTGACTTTACTTTTTATTTTTTGCAATTTATTGGATAAAAAGTTTCTCAAAAAATAATACAAGTTGCATTATAGGAAGAAAAATACAAAAAATATATTTTACCAAGATTTAAAAAACTTTTATTTCAAAAAAATTAACTAATTCGATAACTAAATTTTACAAAATATTAATTCTAAAAAATATAAAATGTGTTATCTTGTATTTATACAGTTATTTTAATTTTTGGGAAACTTTATTATTTTGGAATGTTACGTATCACAAAATAAAACATGAGGTGATTTTATGAAACGTAATTCAGGTCAATCAAAGGGCAAAGCAAGACAAAGGTTTAGTATTCGAAAATATGCAATTGGTACAGTTTCAGTCGTTTCAGCAACATTCTTTTTTGTAAATGGGCAGGTATCTTATGCGAGTGAACAAGAGGGTAGTCAACAAATAGAACAACAGAGAGTCGTATCAAGTAATCAAGCTAACGCAGCATCAACATCTGATAGCAGCAATGAAAAAACAATGCCTCAAGCACAACAACTACAAACTTCAAATTTGCAATTCAGTGACACATCAGCTACTAAAGAAAATACGAAGCAACCATCCTCAAATGAAATTAAAACGAACTCTACAAGTAAAGTACAACTTAATGAGACGTCTTCCAATCATATTCAAGTCAAAGATATACCAGCGCCTAAATTAAATGACAATACAAGTCAACATACTGAGCAAGTACACTTTACGATACATGATGAACATGAAAAAATTTCACAACAAAATGAAAACGATATTAATCAGAAAGATGTAGCAGAAAATAATCAAAAAGATTATCCGCAAACTCAAAAAGATATCCAAAAATCAAACTCAAGCGTAAATGAATCACATAATCTTCAAGCACAATCAATTATGGGGAAATTGAATCACCAAGATCAAGTTGAAAAAGTACAACAATCCAAAATGAATAATATTAGAACACCCCAAAGAGATGAGAAGAAAGAAGTAAGCGAGAACCATGATGTGAAAACACATGAACAAAACAATACACAAACGACATCATTAAAGAATAGTACAGCAGATACAAAGGAAACGGCGGCAACAGAAAAACCTGATGAAAAACTGAAACCAGGTCTTCATCAAAGTAATTCGAAAAATCTAAAAGCAAAAAAAGCTTTTACAACAAATCAAAAAACGGCTAATAATCATAAGGTACAATCTGCGAATCAAACAAGTCCTTCAGAAAAACAAAAGCAGTTATCTGCAAATAATCAGCCTGCTACAAAACAAAATACACAAGTACAACAATCTGAAGTAAATGAATTATTGAAAACAGCCAAAAATGCAAAACAAGGTCAATATGTTAATAAATATCCAATCATTCTAGTTCATGGATTTATGGGATTAACTGGTGATAATGCGCCAAAAGTCTATCCGAATTACTGGGGTGGGAAAAAATATAAAGTGAAAGAGGAATTAGAAAAAGCAGGCTATCAAGTTTATGAAGCGGACGTAGGTGCATTCAGTAGTAATTATGATAGAGCAGTAGAATTGTATCATTATATTAAAGGCGGGGCTGCCGATTATGGACAAGCACATGCCGAAAAACATGGGCATCATCGATATGGTAGAACATATGAAGGTATAATGCCGAATTGGAAACCAGGTCAGAAAGTTCATTTAATTGGGCATAGTATGGGTGGGCAAACCATTCGTTTATTGGAACAATTATTACGAAATGGTAATCCTGAAGAAATTGCTTATCAACAAACACACGGCGGCGAAGTGTCATCACTTTTCAAAGGACAACAAGATAACATGATTTCTTCTATAACAACACTAGCGACGCCACATAATGGTTCACCTGCATCAGATAATTTAGGTAATCGTGAATTTGCGAAAAAAATATTAAATGATATTGGAAAATTAAGTGGCAGTCGTTTTTCAAATATTGACTTAGGTTTTAGTCAATGGGGATTTAAGCAACATCCTAATGAAAATTATATTGAATACACTCAACGCATTAAAAACAGTCGTTTATGGGATACAACAGATAATGCATTAACAGATTTAACATTAGCAGGCTCAGAACAACTAAATCAACACACATCGTTAAATCCTAACATTGTTTATACATCATATGCAGGAGAGGCTTCACATGCTGTACTTTCAGGTAAACATGTACCTAATATTAGACAATATCCACTTATGGATTTAACAAGCCGTATCATTGGGAAAGATCCAAATGAGTTGTTAAGACTTAATGATGGTATAGTTCCTACAATATCTGCACTACATCCAAATGGCCAAGCGTTCAAAGATGTTACAGATATCACTCAGGCAAGTGCTAAAGGGATATGGCAAGTATTACCTGTTAAAAAAGACTGGGATCATATGGACTTTGTCGGTCTAGATGCAACAGATTATAAACGGACGGGTGAAGAGTTAAAACAATTTTACACAGGCATCATCAACAATTTAATAAGAATTGAAGAAAGTGAAAAATAATATAAATCGTAAATCGATATAAATTGCATACGTGCATGAAGAAGCTGTGGCATAAATAGATGTCTCATAGTCTTGTTCAATTAAGCGGTAGATAACTGAATTGAACATGTAATGTTTCACTGCTTAATTTATTCAGTTAGCGAGACTTATGCATGCGCTTCAGCTCAGGCAAACTTTGCAATTCTAATCATCCATATCGGGGTGGGTCAACGAAACCTTTTTAGAAAAAATTAGGTTTCTGACCCACTCTTTTTTACGTTGAAATATAAAGTGTTTGACACGCAAATTTATAGCACATCAACCAGTTATAAAACTTAGGGTATTCCTTCAACCAATTAGGTAAATCCCTAATACATTGAATTTGTGAAAAAATGTACAATTTAGTTGAGAAAGTAGAAATTTTAAAATTTGTGGAAAAATTGCTCAGTGATTGATGAATGATGTGAGAGGGTGTTTTTATGAAGAAATTTGGATTACAATTTTTTAAACCTACAGAAAAATTTAATGGCAATTGGTCAATATTGGAGAGTAAAAGTCGTGAATGGGAAAAAATGTATCGAGAGCGTTGGAGTCATGACAAAGTTGTAAGAACAACGCATGGAGTGAATTGTACTGGTTCTTGTTCATGGAAGGTATTTGTGAAAAATGGTGTGATTACTTGGGAAAATCAGCAAACAGATTATCCGAGTTGTGGACCCGATATGCCTGAATTTGAACCCCGTGGATGTCCTAGAGGGGCATCGTTCTCTTGGTATGAATATAGTCCATTACGTATTCGTTATCCTTATATTCGTGGAAAGTTATGGGAGTTATGGACTGATGCACTGGTAGAGCATGACAATAATACCGTAGCAGCATGGGCTTCAATTGTAGAAGATGAAGCAAAGGCTAAATACTATAAACAAGCACGTGGTAAAGGTGGACTTATAAGAACAAATTGGAAAGATGTTTCAAAGTTAATTTCCGCACAAATTATTTATACAATTAAAAAATTTGGTCCAGATAGATTAGCTGGATTCACACCAATTCCAGCTATGTCTATGCTGAGCTATGCATCTGGTGCACGTTTTATGAGTTTACTAGGTGGCGAAATGTTAAGTTTCTATGATTGGTATGCAGATTTACCACCAGCATCTCCTCAAATTTGGGGTGAACAAACAGATGTACCAGAGTCAAGTGATTGGTACAATGCATCTTACATTATGATGTGGGGATCCAATGTACCATTAACGAGAACACCGGACGCACATTTTATGACAGAAGTTCGTTATAAAGGAACGAAAGTTGTTTCTGTAGCACCGGATTATGCAGAAAATGTGAAATTTGCGGATAATTGGTTAGCACCTCATCCAGGCACAGATGCAGCAGTCGCACAGGCTATGACGCATGTTATTTTACAAGAGTATTATATCAATAATCCGAATGAACATTTCATTAATTATGCAAAACAGTATACGGACATGCCTTTTGTAATTATGTTAGATGAAGATGAAAAAGGTTATAAAGCTGGGCGTTTTGTACGAGCACATGACCTAGGGGAAGTAACAGAACATAGTGAATGGAAACCAGTGATTTTTGATAATATTCAACAAAAATTAACAGTTCCAAATGGCACAATGGGACAACGTTGGGAGAAAGACAAGCAGTGGAATTTGAAGCTAGAGAATGAAGATGGCAGTCAAATCGATCCGGCGTTGAGTTTTGTAGAACATGATTATGAATTACAAACGATTCAATTTCCATTTTTTGATAATGAAGGTAATGGTGTATTTGAAAGACCTATTGCAGTGAAAAAGGTGACACTCGCAAATGGGGAGACAAAGTACATAACGACTGTATTTGATTTAATGGCGAGTCAATATGGCGTTAAACGCTTTAATCATGAATTGGAAGCGAAAGGTTATGACGATGCACAAGCATATTACACACCTGCATGGCAAGAGCAAATTACAGGCGTGAAACAAGATGTTGTGACGCAAGTCGGTCGTGAATTTGCGCAAAATGCTGTTGATACCAAAGGACGTTCCATGATTATTATGGGGGCAGGCATCAACCATTGGTTTAACTCAGATACAATTTATCGTTCGATTTTAAATTTAGTCTTATTATGTGGCTGCCAAGGCGTTAATGGTGGTGGTTGGGCGCATTATGTAGGTCAGGAAAAATGTCGACCGATTGAAGGTTGGAATACAATTGCCTTTGCTAAAGATTGGCAAGGACCACCACGTTTGCAAAATGGTACAAGTTGGTTTTATTTTGCTACAGATCAATGGAAATATGAAGCATCATCAGTGGACAGTCTGAAATCACCATTAGCCGAAAACATTAAACATCAACATCCAGCTGATTACAATGTTTTGGCAGCAAGACTCGGTTGGCTACCATCATATCCTCAATTTGATAAAAATAGTTTGTCATTTGGTGAAGATGCAAAAGATGCGGGCGAATTTAATAATGAAGCCATATTAAAACGTGCTATAAATGAAGTGAAATCTAGAGATACAAAATTTGCTATTGAAGATCCAGATTTAAAGAAAAATCATCCTAAAACGTTGTTCTTATGGCGTTCTAATTTAATATCGAGTTCTGCTAAAGGACAAGAATATTTTATGAAACACTTATTAGGCACAAAATCAGGATTATTAGCAGAACCTAATGAAGACATGAAACCAGAAGAAATAGAATGGCGTGAAGATACAGAAGGTAAGTTAGATTTACTCGTATCTTTAGATTTTAGAATGACATCCACACCACTTTATTCTGATATTGTCTTACCAGCAGCTACTTGGTATGAAAAACATGATCTATCGTCTACGGATATGCATCCATTTGTGCACCCGTTCAATCCAGCGATTGACCCGCTATGGGAATCACGTTCAGATTGGGATATTTTCAAGACATTAAGTAAAGCAGTATCAGATTTAGCAGAAGTTCATTTGCAAGGTACTTATAAAGATGTAGTTACAACACCGCTCGCTCATGACTCACAACAAGAAATTTCGAATGTAAATGGAATTGTGAAAGATTGGACTAAAGGTGAAGTCGAGGCAATTCCAGGAAAAACAATGCCAGGATTTGCTGTTGTTGACCGAGACTATACGAAGATATTTGATAAATATGTTACAGTGGGACCCCTTTTAGAACATGCGAAGATAGGTGCACATGGTGTGAGTTTTTCTGTGTCAGAGCAATACGAAGAACTGAAAAGTATGGTCGGCACATGGAGTGAAACAGATGAAACTTCAGTGAAAAATGGCAGACCAAGATTGGATACCGCAAGACGCGCAGCAGATGTGGTACTAAATCTTTCTTCGGCTACAAACGGTAAATTATCACAGAAATCTTATGAAGATTTAGAGCAACAAACAGGAATGCCATTAAAAGATATTTCAAGTGAACGTGCATCAGAAAAAATTTCGTTCTTAAATATTACAGCGCAACCAAGAGAAGTTATACCTACTGCAGTATTTCCAGGATCAAATAAAAATGGCAAACGTTATTCACCGTTTACGACGAATATAGAACGATTGGTACCGTTTAGAACGTTAACAGGTCGTCAAAGTTACTATATTGATCATGAAGTATTCCAACAATTTGGAGAGAATTTGCCAGTGTATAAACCAACGTTGCCACCTATGGTATTTGGCACGAAAGATAAGCAAGTAACGATAGATAATCAAACGTTAGTATTGCGTTACTTAACACCACATGGTAAATGGAATATTCACTCCACGTACCAAGATAACCAACATATGTTAACGCTATTTAGAGGTGGTCCAACCGTGTGGATTTCGGATCAAGATGCGTTAGCACATGATATTAAAGATAATGAATGGTTGGAAGTATACAACCGTAATGGTGTAGTAACAGCAAGAGCAGTCGTTTCGCATCGTATGCCTAAAGGTACGATGTTTATGTATCATGCACAAGATAAACATATTGAAACACCAGGATCACAAATTACAGATACGCGTGGTGGCTCACACAATGCACCAACACGTATTCACTTGAAACCGACACAACTTGTAGGTGGTTATGCACAAATCAGTTACCACTTTAATTATTATGGACCTATTGGGAATCAAAGAGATGTTTATGTAGCAGTGAGAAAGCTGAAGGAGGTTGATTGGCTTGAAGATTAAAGCACAAATTGCAATGGTATTGAACTTAGATAAATGTATAGGATGTCATACTTGTAGTGTCACATGTAAAAGCACTTGGACGAATCGTCCAGGTGCAGAATACATGTGGTTTAACAACGTAGAAACGAAACCAGGTATTGGATATCCGAAACGCTGGGAAGATCAAGAACAATATAAAGGCGGGTGGTATTTAAATAAGAAAGGTAAATTAGAACTGAAATCAGGCAGTAAACTGTCTAAAATAGCCTTAGGAAAAATATTTTACAATCCCAATATGCCAGTCATTAAAGATTATTACGAGCCATGGACTTACAACTATGAACATCTCACAACTGCTCAAGCAGGAAAGCATTCACCAGTTGCTAAAGCACATTCTTTGGTATCGGGAGAGAAATTAGATTTAGAATGGGGACCTAACTGGGAAGACGATTTAGCAGGTGGACACGTAACAGGTCCAGAAGACCCTAACATTCAACGCATTGAAGAAGATATTAAATTTAAATTTGATGAAACATTTATGATGTATTTGCCTAGATTATGTGAGCATTGTTTAAATCCAAGTTGTGTTGCATCTTGCCCTTCTGGAGCAATGTACAAACGTGATGAAGATGGTATTGTGCTTGTTGACCAAGAGGCATGTCGTGGTTGGAGATATTGTATGACAGGATGTCCGTATAAAAAAGTATATTTCAACTGGAAAACGAATAAAGCAGAAAAATGTACATTCTGTTTTCCACGTATTGAGGCAGGTATGCCAACAGTTTGTTCAGAAACGTGTACTGGACGTATGCGCTATTTAGGTGTATTACTTTACGATGCAGATAGAGTTGAAGAAGCGGCAACTGCTGAAAATGACCAAGATTTATATGAAAAACAACTAGATTTATTCTTAAATCCTTATGACGAAGATGTTATTGAACAAGCTCAAAAAGATGGCATCGCATTGGAATGGATAGAGGCAGCGCAAAATTCACCAGTTTATAAATTAGCAATTGAATACAAACTCGCTTTTCCGTTGCATCCAGAATATCGCACAATGCCTATGGTCTGGTATTGTCCGCCACTAAGTCCAATTATGAGTTACTTTGAAGGTCAAACAGCGATGGATGCTAATAGAAATCCAGATATGATCTTTCCGGCTATAGAAGAAATGCGTTTACCAATACAGTATCTCGCGAGTTTATTCACTGCAGGTGATACTGAACCTGTAAAATTAGCGCTGCAACGTATGGCAATGATGCGTAGCTACATGCGTTCTCAAGTGACACAAAAAGCATTTGATGATGAAAAATTAGCGAGACTTGGTATGACTGAACGACAAACGAAAGACATGTATCGTTTACTTGCAATCGCTAAACATGAAGATCGATTTGTAATTCCAACATCGCATAAAGAGACATATATGGATACGTATCGTGCACAAGGTAGCCAAGGATATGGTGGAGAATACTTTGGATCAAACTGTGAAGGATGTGGTGTACCTGTTGCTACAGCTTCAGAAAAATCAGGTCAAGAAATATATAACGAGCAGTTCTATGGAGGGATCTTCCGTGATTAATCTTGCGCAATTTAGTAAATATCAGGAAACGCTTGGTTATTTCGCACAACAATTCTCTTTTCCTGAAAAATTGACCTTACATCCAAAGACATTCGAAGAAATCATTACACCACAGCATCCAGCCTATCAAGATGTGAAAACATATCGTGAACAAATGTATGAGTTAAGCTTGTTACAAATAAAACAATTATATTCAGATACGTTTGATTTTAATAAAACGGCACCTATGTATATGACGTATAATAAATTTGATACACAAAAAGAACGTGGACAGCTATTAGCTAAATTAAAAGTATTATATGAAATGTTTGGTTTAAAAATGGCAGACAACGAATTATCAGACTTTCTACCTTTAATGCTTGAATTTCTTTATATTGCGCAGTGGCAGAACGATTCTCGTGCGAAAGGTAATATCGAGTTTGTCGTTATGATTATTGAGGATGGTACATTCGCAATGGCCAATCAATTGGCTGAGCAGAATAGTCCATATTATTTCTTAGTTAAAGGACTAAGAGAAACGTTAAAAGCATGTCTCGATCCAGTAAACGAGGTGAAGCAAAATGTTTAATCAATTTTTGTGGGTAATTTTGCCATATTTATGTGTAGCCATATTTATCATAGGACATCTTGCACGCTTTAAATTCGATAAATTTTCATGGACTGCCAAATCTAGTGAATTTATTGAAAAAAAACAGCTTAAATGGGGGAGCTTAATGTTTCATTTAGGTATTATCCCTGTTGCCATGGGACATGTAGTAGGACTGTTGATTCCTGCATCATGGCTTGAAGCGGTAGGAGTTAATGATCATTTATACCATATAGGTGCTGTGTATATCGGTAGTATTTTTGGTATAATAACACTAATCGGTATGCTGTTGTTGACCGCGCGACGTGTCACAATTAAGAACATTAGAAAGTTAAGCTCAGCATCTGATATTATTGTAAATTTCCTACTATTAGCAATTGTTTTTATGGGTTGTTATGCAACGTTAGTAACAAATATGACAACCCCATCGTTTGACTATAGAGAAACCATCTCAATTTGGTTTAGACATTTATTTATGTTTTCACCAGATGCGCAATTAATGGTGCACGTACCGCTAGCATTTAAAATGCATATACTATTAGGATTTGTCATTATGGCATTTTGGCCATTTAGCAGATTAGTACATGTATGGAGTGTACCATTAACTTATGCGAGTCGAAGTTATATTATTTATCGAAAACATAAAGTATGAATGGAGGAGATATGTTGAATGCATTATCATTAAATGAAAATATACATTATCAATCTGTATTGGATTCAATGCGCGCTGAAGAGGGTTTTGATTTTGCAGGTATTGCATTTTATGAACAAGCAAGTCATGCTTCTCCAATAAAATGGTGTTATGTTTCGGGGAATTTGAACGAACGCTATAAATTGATTGTGTTAAGAAAAGGCAAAGGGCTTGCAGGTAATGTGATGAAGACTGGAAAACGTATGGTAATTGAAGATGTGGCAGACACTTTATCTACACAGGACCAGCACAAATATCCGATCGTTTTATGTGAACAATTGACCGCAATGATTGCAATTCCACTCTGGTATGATAGAAAGGTTTATGGTGTATTATTGTTAGGACAAAGAAATCATCGCCCATTACCAAAAAATCATGAATTCATATCATTTCATAACAAATTGGGCGTATTTTGTGAAGAAGACTAGGTGAAGCT
>Ga0209547_100146_pt1 | contig 12415 bp, 7 predicted proteins | sample UppTromicrDC3115_FD_185843 | JGI IMG/M metagenome (GOLD analysis project Ga0209547, IMG submission 185843) | Upper troposphere microbial communities from Oklahoma, USA - DC3-115 (SPAdes) (version 2) | ecosystem: Environmental > Air > Outdoor Air > Unclassified | place: USA: Oklahoma | collected...
ACAACAGAAGTAGATGTGACAGTAACGTATCCAGATGGAACAACAGATCACATTAAAGTACCGGTAACAGTTGAAGAAGATGAAAGTGATGCAGATGCTGACTCAGATGCAGATGCTGACTCAGACGCAGATGCTGACTCAGACGCAGATGCTGACTCAGATGCAGATGCTGACTCAGATGCAGATGCTGACTCAGATGCGGATGCTGACTCAGATGCAGATGCTGACTCAGATGCAGATGCTGACTCAGATGCGGATGCTGACTCAGATGCAGATGCTGACTCAGATGCAGATGCTGACTCAGATGCAGATGCTGACTCAGATGCAGATGCTGACTCAGATGCGGATGCTGACTCAGATGCAGATGCTGACTCAGATGCAGATGCTGACTCAGATGCAGATGCTGACTCAGATGCGGATGCAGATAAAAATACAATTGATAATAGCAATACTAGTGACTATGATCACTCGGATGACAATAATAAAAATCAAAAAGACAGTGAAAAATTACCTGATACAGGTTCAGATGAAAATGCTAAAGGTACTTTATTCGGTGCTTTATTTGCTGGTTTAGGTTCATTATTGTTATTGGGACGTCGAAAAAAACAAAACGATCAAAAATAAAAGTATTTAAAAGAGGGAGCTAAGTGCTCCCTCTTAATATTTTTAAAATAAATTTTTTAGAGGAGGTAAAATTATGGAAAAGGCAATAGAATCATTGATTGAAAAAATTAATAAAATACATAAAAATTATGATAAAGTTTTTATTAGTATAGGTAATGCTAATATTAAGGCGTATGTGAAAATAATCAAAAATACTACTAATATGAAGTCTCAATTAATGAAACAAATTAATAACTATAAGAAGCAGACCGGTTCATTTCCTAAATGGGTAAAAGTCGATATTGTGACACTTGAGGAATCAATTTCTTTTAATGAGGTAGAGAGATTATTAATTAATACAAGACGAAATTATGTTGATTTTGGAGTAGCATTAGATAAACAATGGCAAATCGCATTTTTGCCAGATGAAATTAATGCTAATGCATTTGTGCGGCCTTCGAAGAAAGATAAAAAGTTAAAAGAAATTGCAGAAAATAATATTACACATTTTTTAAACAAACACAAAAGATTAAATACGAATTTTAAAGTAGAAGAATATAGAAATACGAAAGTGACTATTTTTAAAACAGAAGCATATTTTATAGAGGATGAAGAAATTATAGATTTATATGAGCGGGGTTACATGAGGGGGATTAGAATAGTTAATGATTTAAATTCTGAAATAGATAAATTAATAGAGACAAGTTCTGAGTTTTTACAAAATGAAATCCAGCCAAATGGTAAGTACATTTATGGATATTTTCCACATTTTGATAGGGAAATAAATTACTATAATATTTTGAGACACTCATCCTCAACATATGCGTTAACAGAAGGTTTAGTATATTTACAAAAAGATATTAGCATCATTAAAAAGCCTTTAAATTACATAATAGAAAATTATTATTATGAAAAAAATGATGAAGCATACATATTTGATGATACAAAATCAATAAATGAGATAAAATTAGGACAAAATGCTTCGTTTATTTTTGCAGTATGTGAATATTTAAATCATGCTCCTCGCGATAAGCAATACTTAAACTATGCCCAAAAAGTCGCAAAAGGAATACTGTCTATGATCAACATGAATAATATGGAAACAATTCATGTTTTGAACTATCCAGATTTATCAGTGAAAGAGCATTTTAGAATAGTTTATTATGATGGGGAGGCCGCTTTAGCTTTATTACGACTATATCAGATAGATAAGAATAAACTTTGGTTAGACACTGTAGAAAAGCTATTTGAAAGATTTAAAAATGAAAAATATTGGAAATATCATGATCATTGGCTAGCTTATTGTTCTAATGAATTAGTTAAAATTAATCCTAAAGAAAAATATTTTGAATTTGGCATGAAAAATGCGGCTGATTACTTAGATTATATATATCAAAGAGAAACAACGTTTCCTACATTTTTAGAAATGTTAATGGCAACTTATCATCTAGTAAATTCTGCAAAGAATCAGGGACTTGAGGAATTAATAAAAGAAACTATCGATGAGAACAAATTAATAGAGACGATTCACCAGAGAGCGAATTTTCAAAGGATAGGATACTTTTATCCAGAAATTGCAATGTATTTTAAGAATCCAAAACGTATATTAGGAAGTTTCTTTATTAAACATCACGGTTATCGTGTGAGAATTGATGATATAGAACATTACTTATCTGGATATGTACAATACCAGAAAGTATTTAAATAGCCACTATTTGTGTTTAAATTAGAAATAAATATAAGACTTTTACATAAATAGCCTTATAAAAGAAATTAAACCCATTAATAAAACAAGACATAAAAATATAGCACGAGGTTTATTCATATTAGATTTATTAGAATTATTTTCATTATTTTCGTCTTGTTTGCTTTGTAAAAGCTCTTCTTCAATTTTCTTGTTAATTTCATCTAGTTTTTGGGACACATCGAATACGCTCCTTATTCTATTAATTATAAAATAATTAACAGTGTGATACAAATATTATATAAAGAGGTGATTGAGCTGTATACAGTTAAAGATATTGCTGATATTTTAAATCAAAGTATTATTAATATAGTTAATATTGAGAATAGAGTTATAAATGATTTTGAATATATAGGTAGGTATGTAACAGAAGAAAATGTAGCTTTTGTTAGCATTAGTAAATCAACTTGGAAAAAGTGGCTTGGAAAAGAACCAAAAATTGCAGAAGGCAATCAACAAATTAAGAATATCACTAAATTACCTGCGTTAGTGATAACAGATGAATTCATATCAGATTTAGACCAGTCAATTCCACAAATAGTGGTTGAAGACGCTATTGAAGCAATGCAAACTATGGGGAAATGCTTTAGAAAAAACTATAATAATCCGGTTATTGGAATAACTGGCTCAATGGGTAAAAGTTCTACTAGAATGATGATTGGAGAAGCATTAAAAGATTATAAAATATTACAAAATAGAGGTAATGCTAACACTCGTGTTCCACTTTTGCTTAATTTGTGTAAATTAATTAAAAACCCTGATTTTGCTATTTTTGAGATATCTATTAATGCATTAAATAACAAAGGAAATTTATCTTTAATCATTAAACCTAATATTGCTGTTGTGACAGGTATAGGGGAAGCACATTTATCAACTATTGAAGGTACTCAAGAAATAGCTGAATTTAAAGCCAGGTTATTTGAAGGGCAAAGTAAAAGTGATATAGCTATTATTAATGAGGATACAAAACATACAGATATTTTAAAAGAAAGAGCTAGACAATATGTAAATTATGTATCAACTTACAGTATTTACCATCAAACTATACGAATAAAAGAAAACAAAGGATTTACCACAATTAACATAAATAATAATAACAAACATATTCAATGTATTATTAATACAATAAGTGATGGAATGATTTCAAATGCATTAGCCACAATTCAAGTATTGAGCAAACTTAATGTGAATATAGAAGGATGTGTGATTAATCTTTCTCAATTTAAGCCTTTTAAAAAAGTATTAGAAATTAAGCATATTAACACGCCACAATTAAATACAACACTAATTGATGATACACATAACGCTTCTCTACCTGCAATGATTAATGCAATTGAAGCTTTTAACAAACAATCTAAGTTTTATAAAGGTAATAAGATAATTGTATTAGGCAAAATAAGTGATTTAGGAGAAGCCTCTGCAAAAATACATTTGGAATTAGTCAATAAATTAGAACAATCTGATGCTGATTATATTTTATGTACTGATGAAGAAATGAGAAAAGTAGTCAATAGAGTGAAAAATAAAAAAATCACTTGGTATAAAGATACGGAACAATTACTTTTGGATTTACAGTTATTAGTTAACGAAGATGGTTTAACACTTTTAAAATCATCAGTTACAGGAACAGAACTTCCTAAAGTAGCTACCAGACTGTTTAATAATTTGAGCAGTTCGCTTTATCCAATTTCTGGTTATCAGTATTATCGTCAATTTCCATTTGCTCCATCTGATAAGTATATTAATAAAAATAATCAAATAGAGTATAGTATGAATTTAAATATATCTTCATCTATAGAGGGTATAGCACCATTGATTTATTACATTTATGGTAAGCAAAAGACAAACTCTTTAACCAACGTAACATTAAAAAAATGGCCAACCAACGATGGGGTTTATTTTGAAGGTAGAATATTTAAATATAATGAATTAGTTGATTCTATGTTAAAGAGACCGCATCCAAGTTTGATTTACCAGTTAGCAGATGAGTTATTTGAGAATGAACGTGATCGTCGTAACTACATTGAGGCATTTATTAACCAACATGATTTAACACCATCATCAGCGGTTAACGTTACGGGAAGATATAGGGAAAAAGAGAGACAAACATTTACAATTGAAGATTTAGAAAAGTTATATAAGACATATCATAATGAATTATTCAAACACACAAAGTATATTGTTTTTGGTGATAAGTATGTACACGGAATGATTAAAGATGATAGAGAAGGTGTGCTTATTTTTTCAATGTATGATTCTTTAGAAGCACTAATATCAAATTTACAGTAGATCTTATTACTTTTAGCTCTTTGTAATTGAAAATGAAACAAAAATCTAATTTACTTAAAATTGGTGCAGTCTTTCCGAGACAAAGACTAGGATTGAAATGAGACAGATAAACCCACAATTTCAATTCAACCAGTGTCTTAAACATTAGTTATTGATGCAAAATGAGTTTACCTAGTTTTTTTAAATAGAGTCTATTTTTATCTTATTGTAGTGTAGCAAAAACATTACCATTAGTGGAATGACTATCAGCAAATCATCGAAATACATTAGATAGTTTACTCAAGAGTCTTAGAGAATGAACATTTAGTACTTTAGATAATTTAGACTTTATAAAAACTAAATCTACTTAGAATTTATAAAAAAAGTGAAAGGTAAATTAATATATATAGAAAAATATAATAGCAATGGTACCAGTAACGCTTATAGCACTCTTATATTTCGATTACTAAAAGTTCTATAATGCATTTTTATCAACAATAAATTAATCTTTTACATTGATTAGGATCTATATTTGATAGACGATATTATTAATTTATGATAAAATGTTGAAGTAGTTTATTTAAGTATAATCTACACTCAAATAGATTTATCACAGCCACCCTTTGAGGTGGCTATTTTTATATGTATATAGGGTTATATATACATATATGAAGAAATTTTTCATGTAAATGGGCTGAGTTTTTGAAATTTTACAAGAAATAGCAAAGTAAATACTATGAAGCACTCAAGTGTTTATATCAATACCGATTGTTTAAAGTTCAAAAAATGTAATTGTCAAAATAGTTGCAAGAGAAATTAATTACATAATGATTAAAAACCGCATCACTAACCGATAAGCAGAGCCCTACAACAAATAAAACTAAAAAAAGGTTTTGAGCGATATATGTTAGTGACTTAAACGGAAATCGCATTTCTTAAATAAGATTTCCGTCGCACGCTCTTTTGTATTTATAAGTATAATTATTAAGAAAATTAAAGTTGTGTGTTATTTAAAGACTTTATATTTAATTGTTGTTCAAAAGCATGTAAATCTAAGGAAGTCGACAGTGATTGCTTAGCCACAGTGATTGTTTTTGGCATTGCAGGAGTTAAATCAAAATAATTATCACTGAATATACAATCATCTTTATTTAGATCAAGTTCGATGTATTTTGCCATTTTAGTAGAAGTCAAATGAATGATATATTCTTGCTCATCTTCTGAAAGTGAAAACATGATTTCTGGTGATTTAAACTGGAATTCTTTTGGTTTTACAAAAAGTTTAACACCTGAAGCAATGAGCGTTTCTGATTCATATAATGAATATTCAAGATATACTTCTTTTAATTGTGCTTGAGTTAAAATATGGTATTGCAATGGTGAGATGTCGGTATGATGATGTGCATCCACATTAATATCAATTGTTGATTTGTCTAATGTATGGTTATTTTGTTTAAGTGACCATTTTAACGAACCATGAAATGGCAATGATAAATCATTAGAGATCGTAATCGAAACGATTTTGTTTTTAATAGTGACAATGGGTAAAATAGGAGCGTAAAAACGCTTAGTTAAATATTGTTGTGCTTTCCATCGACCAAAGTAATCTATGCCTGACCATGAAATCGTTGGCCAACAATCATTCATTTGCCATATAAGGACGCCGCTACAGTAATCATTTTCTGAACGGAAATGTTCAATTGCATATTGCATTACAATACCTGCCAGAACTTGTGACAAATATACATAATCTGTAAAATTCTGGGGCATTTTAAATTCAGTTTGCATATAATTATCGATAATAGCATTACCATCTTTACACTTTTGATGTGCCAACATGACAGGTGAATTTGGTGATTGTGCCGATTTATTAGCAAATGTGCGAATGGTTTTCATGTTGGGATAACTTTGGAACCCCATTTCGGAAATAAAACGTGCATCTATATTTTGAATGGATTCGTAAGGTGCTTGCCCATCATATGCTAGATAATAGTGAAAATCACCGTCTCGTGCGTAATCGAAAATGGATTTTGAATCTTTTTCAGATTTGGTATTAGGTGATGAATGTGCATATGGTATTTGGGGTGCAACCTGGTGGACAATCTCAGGTATTAATTCAATAAATATTTTTTTATATCGCTGTTGCATCAAATTTTTAATATGTTCATCCGTAATTTTAGATACATCAAAAAAGGTACGCGTATTTTCTGTACGTGGATCATCACTCGTTAACATCGTATATGTCATGTCGATTTCATTGTTTCCAAATAATAAAATTAAACTTGGATGATGTGCAATACGTTTAATATTCTGTGTAAGTTCAACAGTAATATTTTCTAAAAACGTTGCATCTGTTGGATAAGATTGACTCGTAAACATACAATCTTGAATGACTAAAATGCCATATTGATTGCATAAATCGAAGAATTGATTTGAAGGATAATAAGCACCGCCCCAAACACGTATGCAGTTGATATTTGAATTTACGCAATCTTTGATTTGAGCAGGTAAATCATAAGTGCGTGTTTGATTTAATATTGCATCTTCAATAATCATATTGGTACCTTTAATAAAAATAGGTGTGTTATTGATAAGGAACTCGAATTTAGAACCGTCGCGATTATTCTCACGATTTAATTCAACGGTTCTTAAGCCAATTGCATAGTCTGTACAATCAATTAAGTTATCATTTTTATATAGTGCAACGCTCACTGTGTATAAAGGTTGTTCACCATAACCAATGGGCCACCATAAACGTGGCCGCTGTATCGTGAATGTGTGTTCTAATATTTGGTCAGCGTCAACAGTGATTGATGCTATCAGTTTCTTTTTAGGGTCATATAAAGTAAGCACTATAGATAAGTCTTTTGTAACAACTGATTCAGAGTTGATATTTAATTCAACAGTGTCTTTATGATGTATTTGTGTAAATTGAAGCTGTGGCATATTTGCATCATTTCCATATTGAATCGAAATGGACTTCCATATGCCGGAATCTGGTAATTTAATGCCCCAATCCCAACCAAACATACACTGTGCCTTTCTTAAATAAGCTAAACTATTTGATGCTTGTTGTTTCAAATCTTTTAAATACTGTACGGGTGAAGAGAACTTAATTTCTATTGTGTTTTCGCCATTAACTACATAAGGTTTGATGTCAATATCATAGTGTCGATACATATTATTTGTTTCTATGATTTTATGATTATTGATAAAAATCGTCGCAAGCGTATCAAGTCCATCACAATTTAATATAATTTTATTACTATTTAATACGTTAGTGTCTAACGTAAATAGTCTAGTAAAGCTGTAATTATAATTAAATAAGTGTTGAATTTGCTTTTCGTTATTCGTGTAATAAGGGTGCTCGATTAGTTTGTTTTCAAGTGCACCACTCATGATCGTGCCAGGGACTGTTACCGGTATGTTGTGTAAATACTCACTATCTGTCAGATTATTTAGTGTCCAAGTACCATTTAAGTCTATTATATTCACTTTACCGCACTCCTCAAAAATTTTATCGTCTAAAATCTTGCTATGTACATTATTTATAATTAAAGAAAACTTTGAGCAAATGAATTTAGAGTGATTTTCTTATTTGTCTTTCGTCACGCTTTTCCTGGATTATATATTATTATTTATAAATCGCTCTATATTAGACCATGCATGTTTTGATTCAGGAAGCCAAGGCGCAAGTACATAAAATGTATGGAACATACCAGGGTAAGTAATTAACTGAGCTTGTCCACCACTTTGATTTACTTTTCGAGCGATAGTTTGACTATCACTTAATAACATTTCGTCTGCCCCCGTTTGAATTAACATCGGTGGCATATCTTTATAGTTACCGAATGCTGGTGAAACATATGGATCTGTTAATTGATCTTTCCGTGCATACGGTATATTAATATTTGTTGTTTCTTTTGTAGGTGGTTGGTTTGAACCAAAAATCACATCTTTATGGAAATTTTTCCTATAGGACTTGCCTTCTGCCGATAAATCAGTCCATGGTGATGATAAAATTAACATTTTCGGTAACGGTTGATGATTGTCTTGTAATTTTAAGGTGAGTGCTAATGCTAATCCGCCACCAGCCGAGTCACCAGCTATAATAATATCTTTAGGCTGATAACCTTGATTAAGTAACCAATGATAACCATCTATGACGTCATTTAAAGCAGTAGGATACTTAAATTTAGGTGCTACTCTGTAATCAATTGAAAACACAGGTGAACTTTTACTAGCTTGAGCGTATTTTAAAGCCGTTTTGTTATACATTTTGGAAAAACCATTAATGTAGCCGCCCCCGTGAATTTGATAAATAATGTGATGCTGATTTGATTGTTGAGCATGCTTTTTAAGTAAATATCCTTTTACAGCACCAACCGAATACATTTTATTACTATAGCCTTTCGGTGGTGTCCAAGTTTTCCAATTGTAATTATTATTTTGTGAATTTGTACTAGAACTGTCACTATTTGATAGGTCTCTGGTCAAGAATTTTAATGTGCCAGCAGTTAAATTCCCACTAAAAGAAACATCTTGTCTGATACGTCCAGTATTTAAAATAATGAGTAATAACACGATGATACTAATCCATATCCATATATAATGCCACCCTTCAATCCATTTAAAATAGAAATTAAGTACCAAACTTATAAATATAATTCCCACTAAAAGATACGCCCAGTAATGCGCATGTAGTATTTTTAGTAGCAAAATTTCTATGATACAAATAATTAATGTGAAAAGACTAAATCCAATTAAAGTGATGATATAATTCATATAGATAACACCTTGAGAGTATATTTTTAACAATTTAATTGTTAACTATACTATACACGCTTAAAGTAATTAAAGGCTAGTACTTTGAAAACGCTGTTTGGTGAGAGCATAATCAAAAGGAAAAGTATCATTCATAGGGGTAGATATTGAGGAAGGATCAGGAAAGTTTTAATGAAAATAATGCAAATTAAGAAATAAAAGAAATTGTGTCTAAAATATGAGCAAACATCTTGAAAAATTTATCATACGTATTATAATTTAAAATGTAACTTAATTGAAAACGCTTCTTAAGTAGAAAAGGTGAGCTAAAATAGATAAACGAAAAAAAGAGCAAGCTTTTGCAAATCTTGTTCGTGCCTATCGTAAACAACATGTTGGTAAAGGACCTGAAAAAATCGAAGTAGATTTTAAAGGGAATTGGGCAATAGCGTTTATGACTGGTGCGTTAAGTAAAGTAGAAAACTTTTACTTACGCGATGAACGTAATGAAGAAATGGTACGTCATGCACGAACTCAAGAAGTAAAGAATCTATACGATGAAATTAATACCGACGAAATGGAAAAATTGGTCGGAGCCAAATTTGTAAAGCTATTTACAGATGTTGATTTTACTGATGATGAAGTAGTGTCAATATTTGTTTTCGATAAATCAATAGAATAAGCGTGCTGGTGTAAGGTACCTGGTGCTGTTTGCTAACTACGCTTGAATAATCATTTATTCAAGGGGGTGGTATATGCGAATAGTGTCAGGTATTTTTTTGTTGCATTGACAGTAAGGTGATTAAAAAACAATTATAGGAGTGTATAAGGTTATGAAAATTGTAGCATTATTTCCAGAATATGTAGAAGGCGAAGAAAATCAAACATTAAATACTAAAAAAGCAATTGGTTTAAAACCATTTTTAGAAGAAAAAGGCCATGAACTTGTTATATTAACTGATAATGAGTCAGACTTAGATAAACATTTAGCAGATATGGATATTGTCATTAGTGCGCCATTCTATCCGGCTTATATGACGAAAGAACGTCTTGAAAAGGCACCAAACTTAAAATTAGCAATTACAGCTGGTGTAGGTTCTGACCATGTAGATTTAGCAGCAGCTAGTGAAAATAATGTTGGTGTTGTTGAAGTAACAGGTAGTAATACAGTAAGTGTTGCAGAACATGCAGTTATGGATCTATTAATTTTATTGCGTAACTATGAAGAAGGACACCGTCAATCTGTTGAAGGTGAATGGAATCTATCTAAAGTGGGAAATCATGCACACGAATTACAAAACAAAACAATTGGTATCTTTGGTTTTGGTAGAATTGGTCAATTAGTTGCTGAGCGCTTAGCACCATTTAACGTTAAGATTCAACATTATGATCCAATAAATCAAAAAGACAATGAAAATTCAAAATTTGTTAATTTCGATGAACTTGTGTCTACAAGTGATGCTATTACTATTCATGCACCGCTTACACCAGATACAGATAATTTATTTGATTATGACGTATTAAGCCGAATGAAAGTTGGAAGTTATTTAGTTAATACTGCACGTGGTAAAATAGTAAACACAAATGATTTAGTAGAACTTTTAAATGCGAAACATATCCAAGGATATGCCGGAGATGTGTGGTATCCACAACCAGCGCCAGCGGATCATCCATGGAGAACAATGCCTAGAAATGCTATGACAGTACATTATTCAGGTATGACTTTAGAAGCGCAACAACGTATTGAAGAAGGTACAAAAGATATTTTAAACCGTTTCTTTAATAATGAGCCATTCCAAGATAAAGATGTGATTGTTGACGGAGGTCAAATTACAAGCGCAAGTTATAAAACAAAATAATTCATTTGAAACGCAAAACGTAACTCCCAATTATTTTGTTAATAAATAACGAATTAGAGAAATATTGTTTATTTATAGGCAATATTTCTCTAATTTTTTATAAATTTCTATAAAAATACCGCTTTCCAAATTGGATATTGACCCTAAGTTAAAAGTAATTTGAAAATGGGTCTCATTGTATATTAAATGCAAAAGGTATATTAATCGGACTGATATAAATGATTTTGGTATGTAAGATAAGAGTCTTATATATCATAAGATGTTGATAAAATAAAAGCCATGTATAACTAATATTTAAAGAATGGAGATTTATGTTCCAAACTCATTATGATTTGTTTTTTTATTGATGGCTGGTATTAATGGTTGTATTTGATTTTCTACATAAATGAATGATCTACATGATGAACTCATATCAGATGGATACAAAAATTATAGTCTTTCTAAATTATTTATAAGTACGTATAGAGTTTTTCGACTCTAGTAGTATGTAGAATATATTTATGATATCCACTTCTTAAAAGACACTCAATTTTTTAGATTTAGCGTTACAATTTATTTAACTTGTAACGCTTTTATATTGTCAATAATTATCAATAATACTGTACGATAAAATTGGTATAAATTTATTAGACATAGGCCTTTTAAAAAAGCAATAAATAGATTAAAATTCAATATAGTTGCTTGTTCTATTAAAATATATGAATTAAATTTATCTAAACTGAATTGTGTTTAATGTTATTTAAGCAATTAAGCGTATATTAAAAAATCTGTAACTAAAAATTCGAAAGAGGGAAGTATGTGAAAGAAATGGGTAATAAAAAATCTAAAATATTTCCAGAAAAAAGAGTTAAACGTTTTTCAATTAGAAAATTGAAAGCACAGGTCGGATCTGTTGCTATAGGTACATTAATCTTTTTATCTTCGATGGCAGTTGCTGACGCATCGGAAAAGGTAGTCGATAAGGATAATGATGTTCAGCAATCAGTTACTCAGGGTGAAAATGAACGGATAGCCAATAACACAGATACTGCAAAAGTTGATTCGACTTCTACAAAGGAATCTGAAACTCCTGAAAATCAAGCAACTGAAGAAGAAACATCAAATGCAACAAAGGAATCTGAAACTCCTGAAAATCAAGCAACTGAAGAAGAAACATCAAATGCAACAAAAGAATCTA
>Ga0209547_100147_pt1 | contig 12230 bp, 10 predicted proteins | sample UppTromicrDC3115_FD_185843 | JGI IMG/M metagenome (GOLD analysis project Ga0209547, IMG submission 185843) | Upper troposphere microbial communities from Oklahoma, USA - DC3-115 (SPAdes) (version 2) | ecosystem: Environmental > Air > Outdoor Air > Unclassified | place: USA: Oklahoma | collected...
AATCCACATTTGTCATAATTGCATAATCTGGATGATAACTTAAGAAATGTCTACGATATTCGCATGCTTCAAATGCAAAATAATCACTTTCAGGAATGCCTAATCCTGTTCCGTCTCCTATTAAAAATGAGGTTTTCTTATCACCATTCATAACATGTGATAACAGACCAGTCGTAGATGTTTTACCATGTGCTCCAGTCACAGCTACTGATGTGTATTGATCGATAATATGTCCTAAGAAGTCATGATAACGAATAACTTCAAGTTTCAATTCATGTGCTCGAACGACTTCTTCGTGTGTGTCAGGAAAAGCATTGCCTTGTACGACAACCATATCTGAGTCGATATTGGCTGCATCGAAGGGTAATATTTTTATACCATTATTCTTTAAAGCTACTTCCGTGAAAACATAATTATTAATATCTGACCCCTGTACTTCATTTCCAAGATCATGCATGATTTGTGCTAATGAACTCATGCCAGCACCTTTAATACCGACAAAATGATAATGTGTCATTGTAACACTCCTTTATCTCTAAATTAATTCTCATTTAAATCTGATTCAGTAATATATACATCTCTTGGTTTTGAACCATTTGCTCCTGAAACGTAACCAAGTTGCTCTAATTGGTCAACAATTCTTGCTGCACGATTATATCCAATTTGGAAATGACGTTGTACTAATGAGGTTGAAATGTGACCTTCATTGAGCATAAATCGACATACATCATCGAATAAATCATCTTGAGGTTGTGTTTCTGTTTTCTTCAATAATTCTTTTTCTTCAAATAAATATTCAGGTTCACGTTGTTGTTTAATAAAGTCAACAACATCATCGATTTCTTCATCTGAGACAAAAGTACCTTGAACACGAATTGGTTTATTCATACCACTACCTAGATAGAGCATATCTCCATAACCTAATAAGCGTTCTGCGCCACCACTGTCTAAAATAGTACGCGAATCCACGCTTGATGATACCATAAATGCAATTCTTGTTGGTATATTTGCTTTGATTAATCCAGTGATAACATTTACTGAAGGTCTTTGCGTTGCTACGAGCATGTGAATACCGCATGCACGTGCTTTTTGAGCAATACGAGCAATAGATTGTTCAACTTCTTGTGGCGCCATCATCATTAAATCGGCTAACTCATCTATAACTATAACAATTTTCGGCATTCTATCCTCATAAGATGCTTTTTTGTTAAATGCAGTAATGTTTCTTACATGGTATTTTGCAAAAACTTTATACCGTCTTTCCATTTCCTCTACTGCCCATTTAAGACTTTGTGTAGCCGCCTTAACGTCTGTTATGACAGGCGCTACTAAATGTGGTAAATCGTTATATGGTGCTAACTCAACCATTTTAGGATCAATAAGTAATAACCTTAACTCTTCTGGATGATTCTTATACAATAATGACATTAATATACTATTGATACAAACTGATTTACCAGATCCAGTTGCACCAGCAATTAAAGCATGTGGTGTTTTCGAAATATCCATCAAGAGGGGTTCATTATTTATTCTTAGACCCATAGCTACCGTTAATTTAGATTCTGCATTTTTAAATGATGGCTCTTCGATAATCGAACGCAAATTAACTGTTGTCGCGTTCTGATTAGGTACTTCAATCCCTACTAAGCTTGTTCCAGGAATAGGTGCCTCAATTCGGATATCTTTTGCAGCTAAAGCCATTTTAATATCGTCTTGAAGTGCTGTAATCCTAGAAACTTTCACGCCTTTTTCCACAGATAACTCAAAACGCGTGACACTCGGTCCTTCTGTTACATTCTGCACTTCTGCTGGGACATTAAAGTAATAAAAAGCTTCATTTAATTCTTGTTTTTTATCGTCAATCCATGCATTATCTACTTCATGTTGTTTTGGTGCTTCCAAAAGTTCTACGCTCGGTAATTTTATGTTTGGTCCTCTTCTAATAGCCTTATTATTTTGTTGATCATTTAGTGCTTCATTTCCACCCAATTGCTTACCAGTCATTTCTGGCTTTAACACTGGCGCTTGTGTATTTTGTTGCTTTTGCACATTATCCGATTGTTTAGATGTTGACGATGGTGCTATATCAACTTTTTGAGTATCATTTTTTTCATTAATTGGTGATTGTGCTTGAAGTTCATGTGAATTTTGCGAAATAGCATCTTGAGTAGTTTCTTCTTTACTATCTTGATGAATCGTATTATTCAACTGCTTATCATTTGTGATTTCAAGTTCATCATGCTCAGACAGAATTTGATTTTCGGTGTCTAGTGTTGTAGTACTATGATTTGAATCTGTTATTGGTTGATTTACATGATTAAAACTTTGAATTTTTGATTTCTGTGCATCTAACATACGTTTTTTATCTGACGGTGTCATTACAACGTTAAATGGTTTACTACCTTTTCTAATAGTATTTCGCGATTTTTTATTAGTTTTTGATGCATCAACACTACTTTGTTTTAATGGCTCTGACTGCGATGTCAAATCACTTTCACTTGATGCTTGTTCAGATTGCGAAATTTGCTTATTTAGTAAAGCTTCATTATTAGATTCAGAAGCTGTTACATTATTCAAGTTTGCCTCATCAACTGCACTTTCAGAAATATATGATGTGTTATCTAATTCAGAGTTAGTGCCCACATTACTAGTATCTTCAAAACTTTCCAATTTAGTCAACGAGCTTGAATCAATGTTCTCTTTATCAAACTGCACGTTATCTTTATTTTCAACATTTATATCCGTTGTATTGGTTTTAGATAAATCAGTTTGCTGATCGCTTAATTCTCGATATTGTGCATCATCAATTTCAGAATCAGAATCGTCGTCAGTCATACCTTCAGACGCTTGTGTCAGCTCATGATTATGCATATCTCCAACAAAGGATTCACTTTGGGGATAATCATTATCTTTCGCTGTTGTTACATCTGAGTCCATATCTTTAGAATCCATATCATTCGTGGTTGAGATATCGTTTTGTTTTATATTTTTAGATTCATCATTGACTTCAACTTGGTTTTCATCAATTGTATGCTTTTCACGTACATGGTCTAAGTCGATTTCTTCATAATTAAATAGAGAAGATTCACCTTTAGCTGTATCGTCAGACATTAGCTGTTCTGATGTAGCGTTATCTTCGTCAATTTGTGAATTATCCGTTGAAACCTCTTTCGGTTCAAGTAGATTGTCATCATCATCTAGTGAACTTTCACCTATGTAATTTTGTGCCTGTTTCGCATACATTTCATCAATTGCTTTTTGAATACTATCTTCTTGACTATCATTATTTTCGTTACGCTTTTGTTGTAATGCTTTTTTAAATTGACGTTTTTGTAATACTTTACGTTCACGTTCACGACGTATTTCTTCCACAATTTGAGAAGCATAAATGTTTTCTAATTTTATCGTATTATCTTTTTTATTTTGACGTGATGTATTTAAATTACTAACATTTTTATTTGTAGTATTTTCTTTATTGTTTACCTGTTCTGTTGTATTCATTGATGATCGTGTCGCATCAGTCGTGTCATTATGTTCATTAGTTTTTCTAGAATCGACACTATTGTTGTTAACTGCTTTTTGATCATTTTGATTATACGAACGCGTTGCTATTTCACTAGCATTATCTTGACCGCGGTCAGTCGTTGCATGATCATTAGTTGCATCTTGTTTACTTTTAATGACACCATTTTCTAATGGGCGCGGTTTATGTGTACCAAAAATTGCAGAAGGTACTTCACTCGCTTTAAATTCACTTTGATGATAATGCTTCGACGTAGTTGTAGTGTGTTTAGAAGTCGCATTTGCACGTAAAACATCAGTTTGAATTCTCATACGTTTACCTTTATGTTGTTTAAATTCAGTATTTGATTTTATATGTGACTGATGTGGCGTCTTAGTATTTTGACGCGTATTTACCTGACTGTTTTTGTCATTATTTGATACTTTGTCGCGCATTTGTCTATGTCTTCTATATTGTGTGTTTATGCTTCCCGACTGTTCATCACGACGATAATCTTGTTGTTCATTAGATGCACTTTGATTGTTATCATCTTGCGCGTTAGCTTCTTCTAAAACACGCATTGGAAACCTAAATTTACCTTTTGGTCTTTCGTAAACATCATTGTTTTGAGGAAGTAACGAATCACGATTTTCATGTTGTGTAGCTTTTTGACGTCGTTGGCTTCGTTTACTGAGATAATCTTCATCTGAATTGTTATCTTCTCCAAATAGCTTATCAAACCAGCTCATACGTACATTACCTCCTTTTATTCTTCAAAAAATGATTGACCAACTGTATAGTCATCAGATAATACCATTATGCCTTTTTCTTGAGGTGCATTTGGTAAATTCAACTCTTTCATAGAACATATCATGCCACTAGAAGCGACGCCTCTTAGTTCTGCATCTTTAATAACCATACCACTTGGCATTACAGCACCTACTTTTGCAACAACGACTTTTTGACCAGCGTCAACATTTGGTGCACCACAAACAATTTGTAACTTTTCAGTAGCTACATCTACACTTAAAACACTTAATTTATCGGCATCAGGATGCTTTTCTTTTGTCTCTACATAACCAACTACAAATTTTGGTGAAAAATCTGCATTTAATTTAAAAGTAAATCCAGCACTTTCAATCGCTTTTTGTAACCCTTGGACAAGTGTTTCTGTTAATTTAATATGACCGTTCCCGTTAATTGATACATATGAAGACGCATTAAAAATATTATAGCCTACCACTTGACCATCAAGTTGTATCTCTACAACATCACCTTTGTTTTCATATTGAAACTCACCTTGAGCAGGTTCTAATTGTAAAAATGCAACATCTCCAACAGCTGCTTGATTATAAAATAGATTCATATTTCATTACTCCTTATTTCTTATCTTTATTTTCATATTGTTTTCGTGTAGCTTCTAATCGTTGTATAACGTTTGGATCTCTTTTTTGTTTATTATTTTTCCCTAGAATAAATATTGGTTCGAAGTGGCCATTTTCATATCCTAATGATAGTGAAGTAATTGGGACAAGCCCCTTTGTGAAAAATTCCATAGTTAAATGTGCCATAACATCATAACCCGTTTTATTGCGAATATCTGCAATAATTAAGACATCTTGATGTGGCACAGCAACTAGCATTTCACCTTCGCATTGTGCTTGAATATCATTTAAAAATGAAGTATTCAATATTCTACTCGCGTCGTAACCGTCGTTTGAATTTACAAAATAAAAAATGTTTCCTTTGACTTCGTCAGTCGTATATTTATTTTCTAGTTTTCGTACATTAAATAAAGCCATTTCTTTCAATTGTTGCTTTGTCACGTTCATTTCTTGAAGCATAGTTTCATCTATCAAACGATAAGACTTGCCTAAATCAACTGCATAATAAATGTTAGTTTCTGCAGTATGTTGATCTATCACAAATGCATTACCATTCTTATCTTTTTTATCAAAACTCGGGGATCTTAACACCGGCATAACTTGGATTTCCTCGTTATGGTCAAGTGTCTCATCTTTCATCTGTTCAATTGCTTCTTCAACGTAATATATAATTTCATCTACTATTTTTTCTTTTTGAGATTTATATTTTGCTACAATTGGATTTATTTTAACAGTAACGCCTTTGCCATTATCAACTCTTGATATACGTAGCGTTTCGTCTTCACGATTAAAACTAAATTTAACATCTAAATGTTTCAATCGATCTTTTAATTTATCTCTCATTTGAAAGACATTCATGATTAACACTCCTATTTACGTACCTTAATACAGTTTACAATAAATATACCCTTAGTAACAGAAAAAATGTGTGTTCTAAGGGTATAATTTTTATAAAATCATTTTAAATTTATCTTTCTATAATTCTGATAAAAACGCATCGATTTGTGCTATAGATTTACGCTCTTTACCAATATAACTTCCAATTTGTTCACCATTTTTGAACACTAAAAAACTAGGAATGCCCATAATACCATGGTCTATACAAATATCCATGAATTTATCTCTATCCACCGAAACAAACGTATATTGCGTATACTTTGTTTCTAACTGTGGTAATTCAGGCTCAATGACTTTACAATCTGGACACCAATCAGCTGTAAATAAAAAAACAGTCTGTTGTTGTTTTAATTGTTCGAATTGTTGTTCATTTTCTAATTGTTTCATAACGGTTCACTCCTATTTTTATCATTAATGATATTGCAATGCTTCTATCTTGGATTCGTTTAAATTTGTAATCGAATATTTTAGTAAATCTCTCGCTGCTATATAATCTCTCATATCAAATACCGCATTTGTACTGTGAATATAACGCGCGCACACGCCAATCACTGCAGTTGGTATACCTATCTTAGCCTTATGAATTTCTCCCCCATCTGTGCCGCCGGGTGAAATATAATATTGATAGTTTATATCATTTTTTTCTGCAATATTTAACAAGTAATCTCTAAATGTTGGTTTTAAAAGCATTGTTCCATCTTTAATTCTTATTAATGTACCTCCACCTAATTCACCTGACAAATTTTGTTTACCTTTCATATCATTGGCTGGAGAACAATCAACTACTAGTGCAACATCTGGATCTATTAATTCTGCAGATGCACGCGCACCTCTTAGCCCTACTTCTTCTTGTACATTCGCCCCAACATATAAATCAAAATCTAGTTCCACATCTTTAAGTAATTCTAGTAATTCAATGCCTATGAGACACCCATATCGATTATCCCATGCTTTACTCGCAAAGCGATGTTCTGATAATTGGATGAATGGCGTATCCGGTGCGATTGAATCGCCAATTTCTATGCCGCGTTGTCGTACTTCTTCAGCATTTTCAGCACCGATATCTAATAATAAATCTTCAATTTTTGGTGCCCCTTCGTTTCCAGTTCTAAAATGCTTCGGTATATTGGCAACAATTCCAACAATCTCTTCTCCCTTTCTAGATTGCACCTTTAATCGTTGACCCTGCCATATGTCTGTCGCAACGCCTCCCAAATTGGTGAATTGAAGCATACCATTCGGCGTAATGTGTGTGACCATAAAACCAATCTCATCCATATGCGCAGCAACCATGATACGCTTTGGATTTTTTGCTTTTGAACGTTTTACGCCATAAAAACCACCCATTCGATTATAAACAAAGTTATCTACTAAGGGTTCCATTTCTGATTTTAAATATGCTTTCACTTTGTCTTCAAAACCTGCTACTCCGTGTAGCTCAGTCAATGTTTTCATTCTTGTTAACGTCTTTGCTTTATCGATGTTCAACTTCGCTCACTCCTTTATATTTATTATATCATCTTCGTTATGGTAAACTATCAATAAGACTTTATTGGGGGTAGATTGTGTTATGTTGAATAAAAAGAATTGGTTCATTATCGTATTTATTTCGTTAACAGCTTTTGTCGGATCAATTTATTTTTATAAACGTCAATTTCATATGCAATATAAAGATCCAGATAAAATAACAGCTGAAATCAAAACATATTTCATGAACGTTGTTGGATCATACATATTGAAAGAACCAATTACGTATAATAAAAACGGTATGGATTATAACGTTTTTCAAGGTGGCATCACAACGAGACACGATGATACGCTCGTTTATTATACTTTTTATGCTGATGCCGTCAGTGGTGAAATTATAGATATTTGTGAAAATGAATAAAGCAATGAAGGTTAAAGTCATGAACGTGGCACTAAGTAGTAGTAATTTACACGCTACTAATGTGTACTACATATTGTTCATCACTTTAACCTTTTTATTTTCTCGCTATGAAAGTTTCAATTTCTGACATGTTGTCTTTATTAAATTTAACAGCAAAATAATTCACATCATGATAATAAATAAACCAATAATCCTGAAATATAAAATTTGGAATTAAACGCTCTTTCTCTCTTATAGATTGCATTGGATAATCATCATAAGCAGTTACCCATAAAGGATTTCTATGTGCGACTGTTGGAAAAATATCTCCCATATGTACTGCCTTCTCACCATCACGTTCAATAGTAATAATACTATGTCCGAAACTGTGCCCTCCAGTGTGCGTCATCGTAACACCAGGTACTATTTCAATAGTTTTATCAAAAAGCAACAGTTTATTTTGGAAATCACCGCTATTTTTCTTCCAGTATGTAGATTTACTACGAATGTTGGGGCTTTGAAATTCGTGCCATTCATCCTGCTGGATAACATGGACAGCATTTGTGAAAATAGCTTCTCCATCACTATCAACAAGTCCAGAGGCATGATCAAAATGCATGTGTGTCATTAACAATAATCAATATCTGCGAATGTTATGTCTAAAGCTTTTAAATCTTCTTCAATATGGCTTTCATATGTTGCACCAAAATTCCGACGCTCTTTTTCAGTTAATTTTCCTGAGCCAATACCTGTATCAATTAGAATATTTTGATCTTCCGTTTGAATTAAAATTGGATGTGTAGGTAATGGAATTTGGTTTTTATCATTCACATCATACTTCTTAGTCCATAACACTTTAGGCACAACGCCAAACATTGCACCACCATCTATATTGGTAATGCCCCCATTTAAAGCATGTATATAATAATCGCCTATTTTCATTGCTAATCCCTCCTATTACAATATCAATGCGTTTATTTCTTATATTTTATACTAATACAAAGTTTCGCCAACGTAAAATAATGTGTAAGTGAATTATGCATGAGTTGGTTTCTATTATGTGACTAAATTGCTTCATCCTTAAAATACACAAAAAAATCAGGCTAAGACATCAATAATGCCTCAACCTGACTTCATAAATTGTATTTTGATTAATGAAATTTAGCTTCCATACGATAAATTCTAGAACCTTTATCAGAAAATTTCTTCTCATATTCTGTTTCGATATTATCCTCAACATCTTCTTCATGCAAGTTCAAATTGATTTTTGTAAAATACATACCAAACTGAGACATACTTTCTAAACTGTATGCAAACAATCCACGATTATCCGTTTTAAAATGAAGTTCTCCATCATTTTTTAAGATTTGTTTATATAACGCTAAATACGTTTTATAAGTCAAACGACGTTTCGTATGTCTTTTTTTCGGCCAAGGATCTGAGAAATTTAAGTATACTCTGCTAACTTCACCATCTTTAAAGTAGTCATTTAATTCTATCGCATCGTTGCAAATAAGTTTGATGTTCGTTAAGCCTTGTTCTACAACTTTATCTAAGACTTTTATCATGACACTTTTTTCGCGTTCCATAGAGATGAAATTAATATCTGGATTTTTTGCAGCAAGCGTTGTAATAAATTGTCCCATGCCTGAACCCACTTCTATATAAATGGGACAATCATTGCCAAACCATTCAGTGATTTGACCTGCATGACTACCATCAATGTCGACAATATTCGGTTCTTTTTTTAGATAGTCTTCAGCCCAAGGCTTGTAACGCATTCTCATTTTAATGACTCCTTATATAAAAGCATTGTTAGTCATAACTTCATTTAAAAAGTTTAACCACAAGTTCATGTCTTTATAACGTTTCTGCTCTTCATACCACTGTACCATTCCAATGGATTGTACAACCGTATACCATTTCATACGTTTTTGTAAGTCCATAGAATCTTTTGTATCGTATACATTTAACCATTCTGACCAATTTTTTTCAGGAACGTAATTGTATAGCAGCATGCCTAAATCAATTGCAGGATCAGCGATCATTGCACCTTCCCAATCTACCAAAAACAATTCATCATGATCAGATAATAACCAATTATTATGATTAACATCACCATGGACCACAGTATAAAATCGTGGATCTAATACAGGCATGTGGTCTTCTAAGTATGTTAATGCTTTTCTAACGGCATGATGCGTTAATACATCTCTAGATAAAGATGCATTAATCTTATTTAATAGTATATCAGGCGTAATTGGTTCCATTTCCATACGCTTCAACATATTTAATAATGTTTTTGAGTTATGAATTTTCTTCAGTAACTGAGCAACTCGTTGCTCTTGCATTTCATTGAAAGTAAGTTCTCTACCGTTTTTCCAATGTTGTGCTGTAACGACTTCACCTGTTTCTATACGTTTCGTCCATACGAGTTTCGGTACAATACCTTCTGCAGATAAAGCTGCAATAAATGGATTTGAATTTCTCTTTAAGAATAGTTTCTGTCCATCTTGTTCAGCCATATATGCTTCACCTGATGCACCGCCTGCTGAGTCAAGCGTCCATCCCAATTGATAAAACTGCTCCAACACGTTCACCTCACTTTCAATTAGAAAATGGCTCCAGAAAAACAAATTTCGAGAGCCATATATAACCATTTTCATAGCAAATTTCTCAAATTAAAATTATAACTTATGTCGCCTCACTATAATTATGACTAACACAATATCCCATATAATTTAAATTTATATAATATTATTTACTGACTTTCCATTTATAGTAACTTTTATAGCATACCATAAAATGAACTCAAACAGAGTAATATTTTTAATATTTCTCTATCTTTTTAACAAGAAATTTTTACGTTCAATTTCAAGACTCATAAAAGATTTTATAATGTTTGAGTTTTAATTTCAACCAATAATGAGAAACAAAAAGTCACTTTTTACTTTCTCAAAAATAGCTAAATCAGTTTAACGGCTCAATATGCATTATAGCATAATACAGCACTCATTTTTCCTATAAATTCTATCAATTTTTAGAAAATATTAACTATGTACGTCAATATATCTATTAAAGCCTTCTTGTAAAGATTTAGTAATTGGACCCACTTCACCATTACCAACACTTTCCCCATTCAATTTAACTACAGGCATAACTTCAATTGATGTACTAGAAACAATAATTTCATCAGCATTTTTTAAGAAATCTAACGAGAATGTTTCTTCTTTAAATGGAATTTCTTTATCTTCAGCAATCGTTTTAATCACCATACGTGTAATACCATTTAAGATATAATTATTCACTGGATGTGTATAGATAACACCATCTTTAATCGCATAAACATTGCTTGAAGAACCTTCAGTAACAACGTCACCACGATGTTGTATCGCCTCTTGCGCATTGTATTTAGCGGCATATTCTTTCGCCAATACATTTCCTAAGAGATTCAAACTCTTAATATCGCATCTCAACCAACGAACATCTTCCGTTGTAACTGCATTAATACCTTCTTCTAATGACTTATAAGGTCTGTCATATGATTTAGTAAATGCCATGATATTAGCTTCTACTGCAGGAGTCGGAAATGCATGATCACGTGGCGCCGTTCCACGTGTTACTTGAATATACACACCGCCATTAATCACATCATTAGCCGCTAATAATTCTTGGATAAGTTCAGTAAAGCCTTCAACGCTATATTTTAAATCCAGCCCAATTTCTTTAGCACTACGCAATAATCTTTCAAAGTGTTCTTGTGCTGTAAATACACTTCTATCATATACTCTAATATATTCATAAATACCATCGCCAAAAACATAACCTCTGTCATTATACGAAACTTTAGCATCTTGTTCGTCTACAAGTGTTTCATTTATAAGTACTTTTGTCATAATTATTCCTCCACGCACAATTTATATAACGCTTCTAAATAAATACTTGTTGCATTAAATAATTGCTTTTTAGTAATATATTCATTTTTTTGATGCATTAAATCCTCAGAATCACTAAACATAGCTCCAAACGCAACACCTTTATCCAAATTGCGTGCGTAAGTTCCGCCACCAATTGTATAAGGCTCTGTATCATCACCTGTTTGATTTCTATATGCTTGAACTAAAGTCTGAACGAATGGATCGTCTTTCGCGACATAATGTGGCGTTTGATTTTTACCTAATTGAATTGAAAAACCAAGTGGCTGAATTTCGTCTTTAAATCTTGTTAATGCATCATCAAATTCAAAGCCTTCTGGATATCTTAAATTGATACCAAACGTACCACCTTTTTCATGATCGTATTGAATAACTCCAATATTTGTTGTTAGATCTCCCATCACTTCTGTATGGAATTTCATCCCCATTTTCTCACCGAAATCAGAATTAAATAAATATTGCTCACTAAACGCTACAAAATTAGCAGCCGTCTTATCTAAGTCTAATTGTGATAAAAAGTTTAATAAGTATAGGCCAGCGTTCACACCAATTGATGGATCCATACCGTGTACTGCTTTACCATACACAGTTAACACTAGTATGCCACTGTCAACAACACTCTCGCCTTCAACTTCATGTTCAGT
>Ga0209547_100150_pt1 | contig 11813 bp, 10 predicted proteins | sample UppTromicrDC3115_FD_185843 | JGI IMG/M metagenome (GOLD analysis project Ga0209547, IMG submission 185843) | Upper troposphere microbial communities from Oklahoma, USA - DC3-115 (SPAdes) (version 2) | ecosystem: Environmental > Air > Outdoor Air > Unclassified | place: USA: Oklahoma | collected...
GACTGAATTGAAAATATAAAGTCTCACTGCTTTAATTTATTAAGTTAGTGAGACTTATGCATGAGCTTCAGCTCAGGTAAACATTTCAACCCTAGTCATCCTTGCCGGGGTGGGACTATGAAATCTTTATTAGAGAAATGGATTTCTGTCCTACTAACTTTTTGTAAGCAATTTTCCAAATTAAAGAAAATAGAATTAGACTACAGCGACATAATTAAATATGGTACAATGCTTCCGAAAGGGAAGGTAGTGCATGAAGAAAAAACATACATGGACGATGATTGCAGTGATAGTATTTATTGTTGTATCTTTAGTAACAGCATTGTTATTAAAAGTGCAATATGATCGTCAACACTCACAAGAAATAAAAGAAAAAGTACAAATTAATAATAAAAATGTAAATGCATTTACAAATATAACGTATGGTAAAGGCTATCCTAATAGCAGGTTAGACATATTAACACCAACAGATTTAGATAAAGATAATAAGTTACCTGTGATTTTTTGGATGCATGGGGGTGGATTTATTGCAGGCGATAAACAATATAAAAATCCATTGCTAGCTAAAATTGCAGAACAAGGATATATCGTAGTAAATATAAACTATGCCTTAGCTCCTGATTATAAGTATCCATCACAATTACAACAAATTGATCAGGCAGTAAAATTTATAAAAAGAAACAAGCATGAACTGCCAATAGATTTTGATCAAGTCATTTTTGGTGGTGATTCTGCTGGTGCTCAGTTATCTAGTCAATATACAGCTATACAAACGAATCAATCATTGAGAGATGATATGAAATTTGAACAACGTTTTGATCCGGATCAATTAAAAGCAGCAATCTTTTTTGGTGGCTTTTATGATATGAAAACGGTAAAGGCAACAGAATTTCCAAGAATTCAATTATTTATGGAAAGTTATACTGGTAAACGAGACTGGGAACAACAGTTTAAATACATCAGTGAAATGTCGACAATAAACCAAATAACTAATGAATACCCACCAACTTTTTTATCTGTAGGAGATGCGGATCCATTCTATAGTCAAAATATTGAATTTTATAAAAAACTGAAATCAAAAGATGTTCCAGTAGATAAATTATTTTACGGTGGTACACATAATTTGAGGCATCAATATCAATTTCATCTAGATTTACCAGAATCTCGCCAAAACATGAAGGATGTATTGCGCTTTTTAAGTAGAAATACGAGTTCGTCGGGTGTGGAAACGGAGTTAAATGAAGATGCTTCAAATCCAAATGGTGTAGAATTAAATCCATACTAATATAGATAAAAATAAAAGCGTCAAATGACATGATTGTCATTTGACGCTTTGTTCATATACAATGGAAATAACATGCATCAATGAAGTAAACATACATAAAGCAGTAACTTATAATAATAATTTTGCCATTATATATTGGTTGTAATATTTACCGTCAATAAATAATTTATCGCGAAGTTCGCCTTCGATTTGGTAACCAGCAGTTTTAAATAAATCAACGGCGGTTTCGTTTTCAGGGACGATGGATGCTTCAATACGTCGAATATCATGGTTCAAGCACCATGCTTCAATGGAATTGATTAAGGATTGACCTAATCCCTTTTCACGATAATGTCGAATAACACCCATAGAGAACGAAGCTTCATGGCGTGTGCGTTCGAAATCTTCAGTTGTAACGATAGCGAAACCAACAAGCTCGCCATTATTTTCAGCAATATATATAGCGTTGGAGGGTGAAGTGATATAATGCTCCAAATTTGCAATTGCGTCGTTATTAGATGGTGCATACTCACCTGGATTGTAGATTAAATAATCAGATTCATCATAAATTGTTGTTAATAATTTAACAAATGGATCTATATCGTTGATGCCAATTTCACGTATTTGATGAACCATATATGTCCACTCCTTATATCTATTTTGCTATTACTCAGTTATAGTATAACTTAACATCAATATTACCATAAAACTAGCAATATATAATTCAATAACAATAAATGCAAAGGAGTTAATTTATGAAACCTAATATCTTACTGGCTGGCGTCACAGGTTATATTGGAAAAAACTTGATATACTCTATCAAAGATGAAGGTCAACTATATACATTATCAAAGTATCCAAAGGAAAAAGATTTTCAAGAAGTAACGTGGCTAAAAAAGGATATTTATAATTACACAGATGTATTGAATGCAATGGAAGGTATGGATATTGCGATTTATTATTTAGATCCAACCAAGCACTCGGCAAAGCTTACGCAAGCGACCGCACGTGATTTGAATTTAATTGCTGCGGATAATTTTGGTAGAGCGGCTGCGGTACATGATATTGGGAAAATCATATATATTAGTGGTAGTCGTTTTGATTTTGAAACGATTCAACGGTTAGAAGTGTACGGTGTTCCCGTTGAAAAAACACAAGGAATAGTATCAAGACCGCATGTTGCAGTTGAACTTCAAGTGTCTAAATATGATGATGTGCGAAGTGCTTTAAGTATCCAGTTGCCGATGAACTGGACACTGGAGCAAATGGTTGAGTATTATTTTCAATGGTTGGATGAAACGAAAGGAACAATGTTACATACATACAAAGATGAAGATAATTATGTAATCTATATTAAAGATAAACAGAATCCGTTATTAGTGTTGCATAAGGATTATATTGATCAAGATATGATTGTGTTGCATTTAGTCGGTGGTACGGTAGTGAAACCCAATTTGCAGAAACAAGGTAAGTTAGAATTTAGAATGCTTAAAGATACGCAGAAAGTACTAGTTCATCTGTATGATTATATTCCTAAATTAGTTTGGCCAGTTTACTATTTAGTACAATCGCCATTTCAAGGTTTGATGCTACGTGGCTTTGAAATTGATTGTCGCATTAAACATTTCAATGGTCGCATACAGTCTGGTGAAGATATAAAATATACTAAATAAATAAAAAGGTGATTATATGGACATTTTATTAGTGGAAGATGATATGACATTATTTAAAGAATTAAGTGAAGAATTAGAACTTTGGGATTTTAATGTCAATGGCATTGATGATTTTAGCGATATCATGGCAAAATTCGAGATGGTAAAACCTGCGATTGTTATTATGGATGTTAAATTACCTAAGTATGATGGTTTTTATTGGACACGGAAAATAAGAGAAGTGTCAAATACACCAATATTGTTCTTATCATCAAGAGATAATCCAATGGACCAAGTTATGAGTATGGAATTGGGTGCGGATGACTATGTGCAAAAACCATTTAATACGAGTGTGTTAATTGCAAAATTACAGGCCATCTATAGACGTGTGTATCAGTTTAGTTTGGATGAGAAACGCGTGTTGTCATGGCAAGATGCGGTACTAGATTTGACTAAAGATAGTATTAGTAAAGGAGACCGCCAAATTTTCTTATCTAAGACTGAGATGATTATTTTAGAAATGTTAGTGAAAAAACAGAATCAAATTGTGACGCGAGACACCTTGATTACAGCATTATGGGATGATGAAGCATTTGTGAGTGACAATACGCTTACAGTTAACGTCAATCGTCTACGGAAAAAACTAGCAGATATTGATATGAATGATGCGATAGAAACGAAGATTGGTAAAGGATATATGGCACATGGCTAATTTGAAGTGGTTACTTATCTTTTTAAGGTCGCGTATATATTGGATTTTATGGTTAGTATTTTTACATTGTGTGTTTTTAGGTGTTGCATATTTGGATTACGATATAAGTGTTTACAGTATTTTTTATATAATCGTGTTGAATTTAGGTATATCTGTATTATTTTTATTATTTACTTATATCAAAGAAATTAAGTTCTTTAAGCATTTAGAGGAAAATATTGAACCAGAAACCTTGAAACATAAATCGCTCGCAGATACGCCGTTACAACAGGAAATGGTTGATTACTTATATAGCCAAATTACAACCCAAAAATCATTAGTAACACAACAAACACAACAAATTCAATCTACAGAAGCATCACTAACTGATTTCGTGCATGATATCAAAACGCCAGTGACAGCTATGAAATTATTGATTGAAAAAGAACAAGATCAAGAACGGAAAAATGCATTACTATATGAGTGGTCGAGAATCAATGATATGTTAGATCGACAGTTGTTTTTGACACGTTTAACTTCTCAAAATAAAGATATGTATTTTGAAAAAGTTGGTTTGAAACGATTAGTTATAGAAGAAATTCAAATCACGAGATATATTAGTCAATCTAAAGGTATTGGGTATGATTTGGACTTTGACGATGACTTCATGATTTATACAGATACGAAGTGGTGTCGTATGATGATTAGGCAAATATTGTCTAATGCTGTGAAATACAGTGAAGATAGTACCATTCATATTCGTGCATATAAAGCACAAGGCCATGTGGTGCTGGAAATAAATGATGAGGGTAGGGGCATTAGTAAAAAAGACTTACCGCGAATATTTGAAAAAGGATTCACTTCTACAATTTATCGCCATAGCACTGCTTCATCAGGTATTGGATTATATTTGGTTAATCACGTTAAAGATAAGCTGGGTATTGCCGTCAACGTTACGTCAGAAGTAGGTATTGGAACAACATTTAAATTCATATTCCCTAATCAAAATGATATCGTCTCAAAACTAAATGAAAACATTTCATAATATCATTATATGGACAGTAACTGTCAGCACTTTGGTGCTGGCATTTTTTGTATGAAATCATATTTAAGGGAAAGTATGAAGAAATAAATAGAATTTCACAGTTTATGTAAGTAATAGTTGAATACCAGTGATAAATGTGCAATCATATCTTATGTGAATTTAATTTGTAAATAACATTAAACTTTATATTCTATGAATGCAATTATGTGAATGATTAATGTAAACTTTGCGTAAATACGAAAAATGAATTGTTAAGAATTTGTAAATTTAATTGTAGGAATGTAAATTTTGTGATATTTTCAAAGAAGGATAAATTAACATTTGTGAGATTTTTTAAACCATTATAAGCAAATACTCATTGCTATACATATCAATGCTATTATTTTGGCCTTGAAACAGTGAGTTAATGTAAATCTTGCCAATCTTAATTTGTCTTAAATTTTAAAATTTTTTTAAATTTATTGAAAGTGATTGTAGTCAATCACTGTAAATGGAGGATTTTTTGGATGTTTAACAAGAAAAAAGATAAGTTCATGGTGAAACTTGAAGAAATGGTGTTCAACTTAGATAGAGCGGCCATCGAATTTGGTAAAATGGATTTCAATACACATTTAGATCTTAAAGCCTATTCCGATAATATCAAAACGTACGAATCACACGGCGATGAATTAATGCACCAAGTCATTTCTGATTTAAACCAAACTTTTATTACACCAATTGAACGTGAGGATATCCTCTCTTTGTGTAACGCAATTGACGATGTGTTAGACGCAATTGAAGAAACAGCAGCGATGTTTGAGATGTATTCTATCGAATATACGGACGAATACATGGCAGAATTTGCTGACAATATCCAAAAAGCTATTGCAGAAATGAAATTAGCTGTTGGCCTACTTGTAGATAAAAAATTATCACATATGCGTATTCATTCTATTAATATTAAAGAATTTGAAACAAATTGTGATGGTATCTTACGCCAGTCAATCAAGCATATTTTTAATAGTGAAACAGATCCAATTACATTAATTAAGATAAAAGAGATTTATGAAAGCATGGAAGAAATTGCAGATAAATGTCAAGCTGTTGCGAATAACTTTGAAACTATAATCATGAAAAATAGCTAAGGAGTCCTAACTTATGGAATATATTTTGATCATCACAGTAGCTATCGTTATTTTTTCACTTGTATTTGACTTTATCAATGGGTTCCATGACACAGCCAATGCTGTGGCTACTGCTGTTTCAACACGTGCCTTAACTCCTAGAACTGCTATACTATTAGCGTCAGTGATGAACTTTATTGGAGCATTAACTTTTACAGGGGTTGCAGGTACAATCACGAAAGATATTGTAGACCCATTTAAATTACAAAATGGACTCGTTGTCGTTTTAGCGGCGATTATCGCGGCGATTTTATGGAATTTAATCACATGGTACTATGGGATACCGAGCTCATCATCCCATGCGTTGATTGGTTCTATTGCAGGAGCAGCGATTGCTTCACAAGGCTCATTTGCAGTATTACATTATGAAGGATTCACAAAAATAATTATCGTATTATTAGTGTCTCCTATGATTGCATTTTGTGTAGGTTTTATTATGTATTCGATCGTAAAAGTATTATTTAAAAATGCGAATCTTACAAAGTCTAATCGTAACTTTAGATTCTTTCAAATATTTACTGCAGCGTTACAATCATTTTCACATGGTACAAACGATGCACAAAAATCAATGGGTATTATTACATTAGCCCTAATTGTTGCTAATATACAAACTGGTACTAGCGTTGAGCCACAAATGTGGGTTAAAGTTGCTTGTGCTACTGCAATGGGGCTAGGTACGGCTGTAGGTGGTTGGAAAATCATTAAAACAGTTGGTGGTAATATTATGAAAATTCGTCCAGCGAATGGTGCAGCAGCAGACTTATCTTCTGCATTAACAATATTCGTTGCATCTTCATTACATTTCCCATTATCAACTACACACGTTGTATCTTCATCTATATTAGGTGTTGGATCTTCTAACCGTATTAAAGGTGTAAAATGGAATACAGCACAACGTATGATTGTTACATGGGTGATTACATTACCAATTTCTGCAATTGTTGCAGCAATTATTTATTACATCATTAACATATTCTTATAATACGTTTGAAAATATTTGTAAGTATGACACTATACTAAAAAGTGAGATGGCGAAGCCAATTATGGTGCCGCCATCTCACTTTTTTATTTTGCACTAAATAAAGCAGGGGAGTTTTGATTTAGCAATATTCACCACTAAATGATAGGATTGCATGATATATGTTTTTACATATGTTAAAGTGTATGAAACTTACATATGGTACACACATTCTATATGAGAATCAATAGGGGGGAGAAACATTATGAAATATTATTATTATGCAATATTAGAACCAGAGAAACACTACTATAATGTCATTTTTCCAGATTTACCAGGGGTGAATACTTTTGGAGAGGGCATTGAAGATGCACTAGATATGGCTAGCGATGCCTTAGGTGGTCATTTATTAGTATGCGAGAATGATCATGATATTTTGCCAGAACCATCAACTTTCGATGATTTAGTTAGTCATTTGGATGTTAAACAGCAATTACAATTAATTATGGTTGATACTAAGATTATTCGAGCTAGAGAAGAGAATAGAACAGTCAATAAAATGGTGACATTACCTAAGTATATGGTTGAGTTAGGGAAAGATAGAGGGATTAACTTCAGTCAAACTTTGCAACGTGCTTTAAAAGAAGAATTGAACTTATAAACACCTTTTAATAAATACAGTATTCAACGCCATATAACAATTAAATAATAAAAAAACAGAGACAATGATTGTCTCTGTTTTTGATATGTTATCACTGATTAGTGAATATAATTGTAGCTTGAAGCTTGAGAAGCTGGGATTGTACGGTAGTCTACTGTACCTGGTGGTGTATTATAGTTCATTTCTGAAATTAAAATACTACCATCTGGGTTAACTCTTTCAACATAAGCTACATGTCCAACAGGTCCTTCATAGTTTTGCATGATTGAACCAGCTGTTGGAGCATTGTTAACTGTGTAGCCATCTGAAGCAGCATTGTTTGCCCAGTGATCTGCGTTCCACCAGTAAGTACTGATAGGTTGACCAGTTTCTGCTCTACGGTTAAATACGTGCCAAGTACATTGTCCCCAGTCATATAGGTTAGCATCACTTGCAGATGAGTTACCTGTATTTGTTTGAGGTGTTTCTGTAGCTGTGCCACCAGAACCACCTGTACCAGTTGCCCCTGGGATTGTTAATGTTTGGTTAGGGTGGATTAAGTATCCATTTAAATTATTAGCTGACATAATTTCTTCTGCTGAAACACCATATTGATTTGCAATGATGTTTAATGATTCACCTGCTTGAACAGTGTGTGTAGAACCACCTGAAGCATTGTTTGATGAAGCACTTTGTCCTTGTGAACTATTGCTTCCACCAATTTCAATAACTTGTCCCGGAAATACCATGTTGTTATTGATATCATTGCTTTGTTTGATTTCGTCTACTGAAACACCGTATTGCTGTGAGATTGTCCATAAAGACTCACCAGATTTAACTGTGTGTTGCGTCGACGCATCGGCTTCGTGATTCGCTATGAATGCGGCTGCCCCAGAAGCTGCTGTAACTGCAAATGCTAATTTTTTCAAAAAGAACTCCTCCTTTAAATCCTATATATCTAACCAAATTTATGTATTAAATATATTCGTTAATTTTTTGATTGTGAATTCACGTTCCATATTATCAAAAAATATTTGCTTTGTGTGCGTTGTTATAGAGTTGTAATATTATTAACATTTCGTAAGGAAATGACTTTTTATCAACAAAGACTTGTATAGAGCAGTTTATAAGTGATGATAATGATTGAAATTACGCGTTTATTTTTTTAAATGTAACATTAGTTCGATTAAAAATAACTTGTTTATCAACAATTGTGTAAAATACTTTTAATTGATATGTTTGATATAAAGTAAAAAAGTGAACATTGAAGTAATGTGTGAACATATATAATAGTAGAAACAGGAAATATTATTATTTTTTTAATGCAATATAGAAGCCACGGATTGCTTGTCAAACGTCATGAAAACTGAGAGAATCTGGAAATAAACGCATTTTAAATATAGTAATTACAACTAAGTATTTTAAATCTTCAGGTGTAGTAATAGCCCAGTTATGGCGTTACGATATGGAAAAGAACTAAAAAATAAGGAGTGTTTACAATGACTGATTCAGCACAACAAGCTGGCAAGAAGCAGCATCAAGCAAAATCAAAGTCATCGAGTGCATATGGAAAAGTCTGGCTCTTTTTTATGTACTATTGGATTATATTTGGTATCGGATGTTACTTTGGACAATTTTTACCAATGTCATGGAGGCAACCACTTTCTTTCGTATTACTTGGATTAGTCTTGATAACGGTGTTCTTTAATAGAGCACGTAGATACGGCCTTGTGATATCACATATTTATACTATTGTTGTTGGATTGTTGTCATATGCGACATTCACAGCTTATTTACAGAATTTAGGACCAGAAGTATTTTATAAAAATATAGCACTTGCAATTGCAGCATTTATTGTATTTGGGATTATAGGATTTTTCTTAATCGGTAATGCCGCTAGTATGGGAAAATATTTATTTGTAACCCTGATTGCATTGATTGTTGCAAGCTTGATTGGAATGTTCATTCACAATCCAATTTTTCATACGATTATCACAGTAGTGGGATTATTATTATTCTTACTATATACATTATATGATTTTAATCGTATGAAGCGAGGACAATTTTCTCCCCGTGAAATGGGTTTTAATTTGTTTATTAATTTACTTCATATCATAAAATATGTCTTAAGACCTGCAAATAGAGTAAAAAGATAGTTTACTATTAAATAATTATATCAGTGTGAATACACTCTAAAGGTTACTTTTATCATTGTAACTTTTAGGGTGTATTTTAATATAAGTATATTTAAAATTTGACAAACTATTTAAAATTTTAATAATAAAATAGGTGTATTTTAAAATTAAGTTTGATAAATAAAAAAAGCTGTTGACAAAATTAATTATTTTATTCAAAATTATCTAAAGGCTAAAAACATGTTAATTAAGGTATTATGGGCATACCGTGTTGAATATAGATTTAATAGCGAAGCAACTTTTTATGCATAGCGTATGACAATATTTGAAAGAGGTTAAATTTATGAAAGCGCAGTGCTTAAATATTATTTCTAAGGACAAGTATCCTGCTAAACGTGTAACAGATGGATTGGTACTATTATTTCCTTTGAAGGGAAAAACTGAAGTACAACATTTTATAACTGACGTAGAAGTTGAAGATGATTTGTTGATTATAAATAACTCAGAGATTTTCAGTGTGAAACGTAATGAAATTGCCTTATTGCTTTATATATCCAGTGATTGGTTTTATGAGCGTGGGTATTCATTTTTTGAATATCAATATACATCTAAATTAATTCAGTCATCGAGCATGTTATTTGAATCGTTATTAAACATAGCAAAATATCACTTGAATCGAACGCTGACTAAAGAAAATTTCGATGCATATATGTATAAAATTGTTGATATTATTGCTTCTGAGGCTAAGATCGATATTAATTATCTGAAACAACAAACAGATTATTCTCAATATGGTATTACTGGAGAAATGCTTGATTATGTAGATAATCATTTACATAAAAGAATGACTTTAAAGGCGATTTCGAGTAAGGTGTTTATTTCACAATCCAATATCTCGAATCAATTCTATAATTTGCTAGGTATGAGCTTTAAATCCTATGTTGATACATTGAAGCTATCCACTTCACTTGCCAGCCTATTAAATGGTCAGTGTACAATTAGTGAAATATCCGATAAGTATGGATTTAGTAGTTCTGCGAGTTATAGTAAAAAATTCAAACATTATTTTGGCTATGCGCCAAAGGTGTATCGGCGTCTTTCCAAAAACGAAAAATTGTTTGAATATTCAACCAAAAGTTATGATGCATTGTTTATCGATGGTGTGCAAAAAATCATTGCTCAAAAATTAAATCAGCTAAATGTCCAAAATAATTATATTTGTTTAAATATGAAAGAAATGACTAAAGTAACCAATGATACAGTTGTGATACAAATACATTCAATAGAAGAACTACAGTTTCTAATTAACAACAAGAATATGAGTTACGTGTTTGAGGGGACACAAAAGGTGCTTGTCTATTGCAAGATTCGTGCAGAAGAATTGCGCAACGCGTTTGATGGGGATTTAGATTGTGGGTTTATTGATTTTGTATTAAACACAAAAGTTAATTTAGTGTTTCAAATTAACGATAGTACAGAGCTTAATATTTATATAGATGAAATTTATAGAAGGTATAAAACTTTTCTTGAAAAGCATCCCGATTTGTCTGAAAGTAAAATGCATTCTGTAAGTTATATTTTTGACTTAGCAACAATGTCCATCAAAGAAATTTACCGTAATATTATAAAGATTCAACGTTATAGAGAGCATGTGAAATTTGGCGTAGATGTTACGCACCTGTTTAATCACCCTGAATCATTTAAAATGATGGAGACACAATTAAAGCGTATAGGATTTGACTATTATTTTATTGATAATCACAAACTAACATCTCCATATTTAAATGTGGATCATGAAGAATTATTAACAAAAGAAGTGTTTAAGTTTAGCAATATCAAAAAGATAATGACGATGATGAAACTAGAAGAACGCAAATACTTTCTATTAAATGTGCATAATAATGTATTGTTAAATGATGAAACAATGGAAATTATAGAAAGCCCCCCCTTGTTAATGGATATGTTTAAAAAAGTATATCGTCACTTCTCGGGGATAGGTATTGATTTGATACAACAACAAGGAAGAAAGAATGCATTATATTTGTATGATCATAAAGGATTTCGTTCCTTACTAGGCAATATTTATGAACGACTAGTGGAAAAGGGGAAATATCTCTTAAAAGAATATGATTTTTACACGGTTGTTGAACAACCAGATAAAACTACAATATTTGTAGGGGATTGGCGTGTCATTGAAAGTGAAACTGCAGTAGATAATGAATCACAAAATATTCAATTGCACATTAATTTTAAAGATCACGCATT
>Ga0209547_100151_pt1 | contig 11777 bp, 8 predicted proteins | sample UppTromicrDC3115_FD_185843 | JGI IMG/M metagenome (GOLD analysis project Ga0209547, IMG submission 185843) | Upper troposphere microbial communities from Oklahoma, USA - DC3-115 (SPAdes) (version 2) | ecosystem: Environmental > Air > Outdoor Air > Unclassified | place: USA: Oklahoma | collected...
AATAGTGCAAAAACTTTATTACAATGGGTTGCTGAACTGCAAGAAATAGGTCAAAAACCAGTTGGATTTAAAATTGTCATCAGTAAAGTTTCTGAAGTTGAGCAGCTCATACGTACTATGATTGCTACACAACACTATCCAAGTTTCATTACTGTAGATGGTGGCGAAGGTGGGACAGGAGCTACATTCCAAGAATTAGAAGATGGGGTTGGTTTACCATTATTCACTGCATTACCAATACTTACAGGGCTATTAGAAAAATACGGCATACGAGATCGTATTAAAATCTTTGCTTCTGGCAAACTTATCACACCAGATAAGATTGCCATAGCGCTTGGACTAGGCGCTGATTTAGTCAATATTGCACGCGGGATGATGATTAGCGTAGGTTGTATTATGAGCCAACAATGTCATATGAATACTTGTCCTGTTGGTGTAGCAACAACAGCTCCTAAACGTGAAAAAGGATTGATCATTGATGAGAAAAAATATCGTGTCACGAACTTTGTAACAAGTTTACATGAAGGTCTCTATAACATAGCAGCTGCCGTTGGTGTAGCATCTCCTACCCAAATTACAAAAGATCATATAATTATTAAAAATAAAGATGGTGGCATACAGTCCATTCAAGACTATAAATTGAAATTACTGACACATCAATAAACACAACGTTCCATTTTTTAAGTGAATTGGAACTAAATTGTTCACTTTATCGTTCCGTTTATTTTCCCTGAGATTATTCAATCAAAAAACTATTATATTCAAGATGAAATGGTAAAATAAACTTAATTATATGAATTTGGGAGGACTGTTTATGAACAACTCTGTAAAATTATTAAAATCATTAACTGATGTGGATGGCATTGCCGGTCACGAAATGGCAGTTAAATCATTAATGCGTGACTATTTGTCACCGATTAGCGATGAAATTATCGAGGACAACCTAGGTGGTATTTTTGGCAAAAAATCTGCAAAAAATAGTCGAAACACCTTAATGATTGCGGGTCATCTAGACGAAATTGGCTTTATCGTCACTAAAATTGATCAAGATGGCTTCTTGAAATTTACACCAATCGGTGGCTGGTGGAATCAAGTCATGTTATCTCAAAAAGTCACAATTACGACAGATGATGGCAAGAAAATCCGTGGTCTTATCGGTTCAAAACCGCCACATGTACTCTCTCCAGAAGAGCGTAAAAAAACAATCGATATTAAAGAAATGTTCATCGATATCGGTGTCAAAAGTAAAAAAGAAGCTGAACAATTCGGTATTGAAATAGGTAATATGATTACACCTTACAGTGAATTTGAATTACTTGCGAACCAAAAATATTTAACAGCTAAAGCCTTCGATAATCGTTATGGTTGTGCGCTTGCTATAGACGTTCTGCAAAATTTAAAAGACGAAGCTATTGATATTAACGTAGTTTCTGGTGCAAATGTTCAAGAAGAAGTAGGTTTACGTGGTGCTAAGGTTGCAGCTAATAAGATTAAACCAGACTTAGCGATTGCTGTAGATGTTGCAATTGCATATGATACACCTGGTATGTCTGGACAAGTGAGTGATACTGCGATTGGTAATGGGCCTGTCGTAATTATTATGGATGCATCAAATATTGGACATGTTGGATTCACTAAACATATTAAAGCCGTTGCCCAAAAACATAATATTCCCATTCAATTAGATACAACTGCGGGTGGCGGTACTGATGCGGGTAGTATTCATGTTGCAAACGAAGGCACACCTACCGTTTCTATAGGTGTGGCATTACGTTATATGCATTCTAATGTATCTGTGTTACATACAGATGATTATAAGCATTCCGTAGCTCTAGTCACTGAAATTGTAAAATCATTAAATGACGAAGTCGTTGATCAAATCATTTGGTAAGTCATTTTTAAAAATCGTTTTACACAAATAAAAAACGCCCTATTTAGCTAGCATCAATGCACGAGCTATCATAGGGCGCTTTAATTTATCTAAATCTAATTGAATAAGGTTAACGAATACAGTAAAACTGTATATAATACAATATAAACAATACATTATGAAAGGCGCTTCTAATGGATACTATCAATCAAATCACAGCACATCCATGGTTTTTTATCATGATACAATTCTTTACTTACCTTGCAGTAAGTTTTATTATATTCGGCATTTGCGTTTTTGTAGCCTTACAAAATACTTCTTTTATGGAAAAAATCATTACGACCCTCATATTATCAGTCGTTATTTCAGGCTTACTATCGCTCATCATAGCTTCAATCGTGTTATAACAATGACTTAAATAAACGACATTTTTTGTACGTATGCTTATTTAGTTGAATGCTTCCAACTATCATCACTGAGCATTTCTCCTGGCCATGTATAAGCCATCACACCACCATCGATAGTTATCGATTCACCTGTGATAAATGAACTATCATCAGATGCCAGAAATGCGACGAGCTTACCTACTTCTTCAGGTATGCCTAATCTGCCAAGCGGAGTTACCCATTTTTGATTATCTCTAAATGCTTTGCCTGAAGCATCATCAGCTGTACCAGTTAATTTGTCGACTAAAGGCGTTTCAATCGTTCCAGGTGAAATTGCATTTGCTCGAATATTTTCACGACCATATTCAATTGCTGTTGAGCGTGTGAAATTGATGACGCCCCCTTTTGCTGCATTATAACCAGATCGATTCAAGTCTGCAGCCAATCCGGAAAATGAAGCTGTATTGATAATCGAACCGCCCGCATCCATCATCAGAGGTAACATGAACTTCGTCATCAAAAATGTCCCTCTTAAATCGACGCCTATAATTTTATCGAAGACATCTACTGGATATTCATGTATGCGCCCCGCTGCATTATCGACACCTGCATTATTGAAAAGTACGTCTACTTGCCCGTATTTCTTTTTCACCTCTTCGGCAAAACGTTCTACAGCATGTGCATCGGAAATATCAACAATATATGCAGACGCTTTATTGCCAGCATCATTAATCTCCTTAACTGTGTCATGCACTTTATCAGAAATGTCGATAGCTAATATGTGAGCCCCTTCGTCCGCTAATACTCTAGCTGAAGCTGCACCAATTCCCGTACTCGCACCTGTTAATACCGCTATTTTATGATTTAGTCTTCCCATTTCCATTCACGTCTCCCTTGAAAAATTTGACTATCTTTATTATTTGCTACGCACTACATCCATTCCTTTTTTTACATTTATCGAAACTTATCATTCATTTGATTTCCTAATCATCATGCTGATATGCAATTAAATAAATATTTTTCAGAATATTTGTTCTATTCAAAAGATAAATTTGTTATACTTTCGATAACTGAATTGGGAGGTTGCAATGATGACTACAAATACAAATGAAAAACCAACGCTCGTAAATAGGTTTCTGAATACAGTTGAAAAAGTCGGTAATAAATTACCTGACCCGAGCATTCTCTTTTTCTTAATGTGCTTAGGGCTTGCCATTCTGACATGGGTTGTTTCACTATTTCATGTCACTGTTAAGCACCCAGGAACTGGTGACACCATTGCAATAAAGAGTATTTTAAGTAAAGACGGTTTCATGATGATACTCAATGATGCAGTTAAGAATTTTTCAGAATTCCCTGCCTTGGGACTGGTATTAGCTGTCATGCTCGGTGTGGGTGTTGCAGAAAAAACAGGATATTTTGATAAATTAATGATACAAGTCGTGCAAAAAGCACCACAAAAAATCATCGTACCTGTAATCATACTCATTGGCATTATCGGAAATGCGGCTGGGGATGCCGCACCTATCGTATTGCCACCACTAACAGCAATGGTATTTATCAAATTAGGCTACCACCCTATCGCTGGCTTAGCTATGGCTTATGCCTCTGCTATAGGTGGTTTTTCCGCAAATATCATGATTGGTATGTCGGATGCACTACTCTATGCTTTTACTGAACCAGCTGCCAAAATTGTGTCCGATACGACACACGTCAATGTAGCAATGAATTGGTACTTTATAGCAGCAAGTGTCGTAGTTCTATTGCCAGCAGTTTATTGGGTCACTATGAAATTTGTTATTCCTAGGTTAGGTACCTATGATGATTCTAATTCTGATATCCAAGCGAATGATACAGATTCCAAACTCACTCCACAAGAAAATCGTGCTGTTTTTTGGGCAAATATTAGTTTCTTTATCATGCTATTACTGCTAATTGTACTAGCTATTCCACAAAATAGTTTCTTGAGGAATGCCAAAACAGGCAGTCTGCTTAATGATGCACCGATTATCAATGGTGTAGGTCTTATTATTCTCGTGCTATTTTTAGTACCTGGACTCGTATATGGCATTATGATGAAAGAATTTAAAGATTCTAAAGATTTAGGGAAAATGTTAGCCGATTCCATGGCTTCAATGGGTTCATTCATTGTCATTGTTTTCTTCGCCGCACAACTATTAGCATTTTTGGAATGGAGTAATTTAGGCGTTATCGTTGCAGTTAAAGGTGCTGCCTTGTTACAAGGACAAAATGGAGTTGTACTTATTTTAGGCATTATACTGTTAAGTGCTTGTATTAACTTACTAATCGGCAGTGCATCCGCAAAATGGGGTATATTGGCACCAATATTTATTCCTATGCTCATGCTTGTTGGTTTCCATCCAGCCTTTACACAAATGCTCTACAGAATAGGTGATTCCATAAGTAATCCAATTACACCTATGATGCCTTATTTACCATTGTTATTATCTTATGCACAAAAATACGATAAAGATATGAAACTAGGTTCATTACTTTCAAGTTTAATGCCTTATACAATTGTTTTGAGCATTGTTTGGCCATTGTTCATGATTGTCTGGTATTTACTCGGATGGCCACTAGGACCTGGTGGACCTTTACACATAAAATAATTTATCAATATTTAAAGATAGACACACAATCACGTTCATCATTGTTGTGTTTATCTTTTTTTGATTAAAAAGGAAACATGTTTAGAGTTATTTTTAATTTGTATTGAGCAAAACGAAAAATTTAACCACAAATTAATATAATTATTGTAATATAAGGGTAAGAAACGGGTAAATAAAACAAGTAAAGTTTAAAAACCTCATTTTGCATAGGAGGCAGAAATGGAACGTATAGGATTAATAGACATTGGCTCGAACACAATTAGGTTAGTTATTTTTGAATTCGATAAAAAGACTGGATTAAATGAATTATTAAATATTAAAACACCAGCAAGATTAAGCCAATATTTAACAGACGATTTAGCAATGAATGACGACGGTATTGAAGTACTTACACAAACATTACGCAGCTTTAAAACAGTTGCTGATAAATTTGAAGTTGATGAGCTACACCCTGTAGCAACAGCAGCTATAAGACAATCCACAAATAGAACTAAAATCATTGAAAAAATCAAAAAAGATTTGGATATCAAAATCAAACTTATTCCTGAAGAGGAAGAAGCATTTTATGGTTTTTATGCAATTACACATACTACAGACATTCAAGACGGTATCTCCGTTGATATCGGTGGCGGTTCTACAGAAGTCACACTTTTTAAAAATAAAAAATTAAAGGAAGCGCATAGTTTCCCATTTGGCGTTGTTACATTGCAACGTAAATTCTTCGACGGTAAAGATCACAATGATAAATCTGCTATAAAAGATATGGAGAAATTTTTATCTAAACAATTTGATCAGTTATCATGGTTGAAAAATCAAAAAGTTGCACTTGTTGGTATAGGCGGTTCCGCACGTAATGTTGCGCGTATACACCAATCAGAGCATTCTTATCCTATCGGTGGTGTACATAACTACACGATGACTGAGGATAATATTGAAGAAGTTTATTCCATTCTGAAGAAAAGCTCTCGAGATGATCTTAAAGATATTGATGGTTTGAGTAGAGATCGTATTGATATCATTCTTCCAGCTGTGGCCGTCTTCAATTCCCTATTTGATAAAATTGATGCCACACAATTTACATTTTCCCGCAAAGGTTTACGTGAAGGTTATGTCATGAATACTATTAGCGAGCGTCATCCGTCAGAATTCAAAAAAGAAAACATTCGCAAAGATGCTTTGTATCATTTAGCAAACGAATATGGCATCGAAGCATCTAGTGCTGAACAACGTGTCAAATTAGCACAATCATTATTAGATCAACTGATTGATTTAGACAAAATTGAAGTTTCTGAAAAAGAGCAAACACTTTTCGCAGAGGGAGCCTATTTGTACTATCTAGGTAGATTCATAGATTCTGATTCTAGTTCACCACATACGTATTACATCATCGCAAATTCAATGATTGATGGATTTAAACATGAAGATCGTGTCAAATTAGCACTGCTTGCAAGTTTTAAAAACAAGTCACTGTTGAAATTCTTTAGCCGAGAAACAAAGTGGCTTAAAGATAAAGAATTAGATAACATACAACATCTTGGCGGTATCATTAAATTTGTTAATGCACTCAACATTTCTCATACAAGTGCAGTTGAACGCGTGGAATTAGAAGAAGATGACGACGACAAATATCGTTTAAATGTTTACTATAATGGTGCCCCTATTGCCGAGGAATACCAAGCACATCGCCAGAAAAAACACATAGAGAAAATCTTAAAAGAGGATCTTTCCATTATCTTTACAAAATCTTAAAATTCATATGTTAAGTTATTATGTAGGAACATATGTATTTTAGACTACAACGAGGTGTATTAAGGATTATGCATAGAAATTTGGGAGATAGAGACTTGAACTTACCGCAATATTATAATAATAGAGAGCTTAGTTGGTTAGATTTTAACTATCGTGTATTACAAGAAGCACAAGATAAAAATAACCCGTTGTTAGAACAACTGAACTTTATCTCTATATTTAGCTCGAATTTAGATGAATTCTTTATGGTGCGCGTAGCTGGCTTACAAGACCAAGTTAAAATGGGCTATGATAAACCAGAGAACAAAGCACAGTTAACACCAAAACAACAACTGGATCAAATTAAAATTAAAAACAAAGAGAACGTTGATTTGCAATATAAACGTTACAACGAATTAGTGAAAGAGTTGCGTCAATACCAAGTAGAAATTGTGCGTCCTGACGAATTACCAGAAACGCTATTGCAAGATTTAGAAACTGAATTCAAGATTGGTATTTTGCCAACTTTGACGCCTTTAGGCATTGATGCGTACCATCCATTTCCAAAATTAAATAATAAGAGTTTAAATATTTTTGTAGATATTGATACAAAAGATGACATCAATTCAGCGATTGTACAAATCCCTTCACTCATTCCTCGCTTCTATTCATTCAATAAAGGCGATAAACAGTATATTGTAATGGTCGAGGATATCATCACGCACTTTATCAATGACTTATTTACTGGTTTTAAAGTATTAAATACTTTTACTTTCAGAATCACACGTAATGCAGATTTAAGTATTCATGAAGATGGCGCAGAAGATTTATTAATTGAAATTGAACGCTTCTTGAAAGAAAGAAAACGTGGTACTGCCGTACGTTTGGAAATAGATGGTAGACAAGCGGCATATGAAGACATTTTGTGGATAATGAATCAATTAGATGTACATGATAATGACATTTATTTTGTAGATGGCCCATTAGATTTAACGATGTTATTTGAATTAGTTGATTATTTATCTAATAAACTCAAACATCTTAAATATAATAAATATATACCTCAAATCCCACAGTCATTGGGTACAAATAATATCTTTGACTTATCATTAAAAAGAGATATTTTCTTCCATCACCCGTATGAATCATTTGAACCTATCGTTGATTTTATTCGTGAGGCTGCAGAAGATCCAAACACAATTGCTATTAAACAAACGCTTTATCGTGTAAGTAAGGATTCGCCAATCATCAATAGCTTAAAAAATGCAGCAGAAAACGGAAAACAAGTGACAGTACTCGTTGAACTGAAAGCACGTTTTGACGAAGAAAATAACGTACATTGGGCAAGAATGTTAGAGGATGCAGGTTGTCATGTAATTTACGGTATGACTCACTTGAAAACACATAGTAAAATTGCGTTAGTGGTTAAACGTATCAATAATAGTTTAACGTCATTCGTCCATTTAGGTACAGGTAATTACAATGATAAAACTGCAAATATTTATACTGATATGGGGATTATCACAACAAATAAAGAAATTGCAGAAGATGCCATCAATTTCTTTAATTACTTAAGTGGTTACTCACTTAAACCTCAGTATAATAAATTGATTGTGGCACCTTTCGATATCCGTGATGTATTCTTAACTCGTATAGACACTGAAATCCAATCTCATCGTGAACATGGTAACGGAAAAATCATCATGAAAATGAATTCCTTAACTGATAAAGATATCATTCTTAAATTATTTGAAGCATCATGTGCTGGTGTTAAAGTACAATTAATTATTCGTGGTATTTGCTGTCTGAAACCAGGAATTCCTGGTATAAGTGAAAATATCGAAGTGGTTAGTATTGTCGGTAGATTTTTAGAACATTCACGTATTTATTATTTCCATAATAATGGTGAAGATATGATTTACCTATCCTCTGCCGATGCAATGACACGTAATATGATTAAACGTGTCGAAATCTTATTCCCAGTTGAAGACAGAACAATTGCTCAACGTTTATTGGAATATATGAACCTGCAACTTTCAGATAATCAAAAAGGACGTTACCAAGACCAACGTGGGTACTATCATTACATCGAAAATAACTTGTCTCCACTTAATTCACAAGCTTATCTAATGAAAGAAGCAATGGATTATGGTCAACGTATCAAAGAAGAAAATGCACGTCCACAAGTGATGTCTGTAAATGAACGTAAAGGTTGGTTTACAAAATTTAGAAATCAATTCAAAAAATAATTTCAAAACCTACAATACACGTGCCTACATACGTGATTGTAGGTTTTTTTATTCTCTTATTTATGAAAATATCTTAAATTACTTCTTACTGAGATGCCTCACTACCTATATAACCTCTTCTCAATAAATAATAATATTTTCTTTCTCACTGCACATTTCTTTAATAATATCACTTTTCTAACAAAGCGAATACTCTACTATTTTTGCTATAATAAATGTATATATCGTGCTAAAAAGGAGGAATTACTATGAAATCATTAGCATCACTTACACAATCATTCCCCTTAATCAGTGAATTACAACTTTATCATCCTGTATTTTGGGAAAATCCTCATTTTCAACATGAAGCATCGTTACCTTTCTCTATGGAAGATATCAATGATGCCTCACGACGCCTTGAACGATTCAGTAGTTATATTCGTAAAGTATTTCCAGAAACTGAAAAAAATCAAGGTATTATTGAATCACCATTAAAACATATTCCTTTTATGCAAAATGAACTTTCACGCATTAATCAAATCGATACCAAAGGTACACTATGGTTAAAATGTGATAGCCACCTTGCAATATCTGGATCAATCAAAGCTCGTGGAGGTATTTATGAAGTACTAAAACTCGCTGAGACGATTGCCTTACAAGAAGGTAATTTAAAAATGACTGATGATTATAGCGTGCTTGCCGAGCCTGAATATCAAAGACTGTTTAGTAAATACACTGTAGCAGTAGGTTCAACAGGTAACCTTGGTCTAAGTATTGGAATCATGAGTGCTAAATTAGGTTTTAGCGTTACTGTCCACATGTCTAGTGACGCACGCAAATGGAAAAAAGACCTATTACGTGCCCGTGGTGTAGAAGTCATTGAACATCAATCAGATTATCAATTTGCCGTTTCTGAAGGAAGAAAGTCAGCTGAAAATGACCCTATGTGTTACTTTGTAGACGATGAAGGATCTAAAGATTTATTCTTAGGATATACTGTGGCAGCATTGAGATTAAAACAACAATTCAGTGAACACAATATTCAAGTCAGTGCTGATCATCCACTCTTTGTATACCTTCCTTGTGGTGTAGGAGGCGGCCCAGGCGGTGTGGCGTTTGGTTTGAAACAAGTCTTTGGTGAACATGTATATTGTATTTTCACTGAACCTACACACGCCCCTTGTATGTTACTTGGAATGATGACGCAACTTCATGACCAAATTTCAGTCAATGACATTGGTATCGATGGACGAACTGATGCAGATGGACTCGCAGTTTCTCGTCCCTCTCGTTTAGTTGGACAAATTATGGATTCATTATTATTTGGCGCACAAACTGTATCAGACAATCAAATGTACCGCTATCTCTATTTACTAAGTCAAAAGGAACGAATTTTCATTGAACCTTCTGCTACTTCAGGTTTCGCTGGCATTAAAGCTGCCTCTAATTTAGCTAAACAAAAAGGTATTGCACTTAATAACGCAAACCATATCGTTTGGGCAACCGGTGGTAACATGGTTCCAAAAGATGAAATGTTAAAATATGTAGCACATGGTAAAGATTTAATTTAATCATTATTTTAATAACAAAGTTCATTCTAGTTAAAGCGATTGAATTTTATGACGTGGTATAAATCTTGTCTTGGATTAAGCATTTTTATACTACGTTTTTTAACTTTATTATTTTTCAGAATATTTGTTGAATTCTAAAAATATCTATGTTACAGTATATTTTATCAATTCACTTTAACTTGGTAGAGAAACAAAGTGAAGGTAAAGGATGGTTATATTTATGAACACAAGCGAACTCATCAATAATAAAGAATTAGAATTAGCATTCTTGAAACATTTTCAAAATGCGCATTTTAAGCTCGTTGATTTTGATTTTATTGAAGCTTTATCATGGCAGTCATTAACGCAAGATGATCTACAACAAATGACTGAGCGTAGCTTTTGGCAACATGACCATCAAATCTTTGCTTTGCGTAATGATTTTACCGATCAACTCTTACGATATTACAGTAATTATCCAACAGAATATGAGAACGTTGCTTATGCCGGACCAATCGTACGTAACAATGAAATTTATACACAACTTGGTATAGAACACTACAACCCTACGATTACAGATATGCAGGAAGATTTTTCTAGCTTCTATTCATTTATCCAAACATATCTTGAAGATGATATAGATTTTGTCATCTTAGGTCATTACCAGTTGATCGATTTATTACTTGCACCTCAAGAACAAACAAATGGCAATTTAAAGTTAATACAAGAACGCAATATTTCAGAACTTACAACATCATTAGGCGTTGCACATCCTGTTGTTCAATTGCTAACGACAAAAACAACTGAACAATTAAATGTATTAAGTCAGTTATTTTCTCAAGAGCATCGCGCGATACAATCTTTACGTCGCTGGGAACAATGGTTTAAATCACTAAACATTACAGACATCCACTTAGATATTACACCTCAAGCCCCTCGTTCATATTACAAAGGTGCTTTCATGAAATGTCATCTTAAAAAAAATAAAACACAACAATTAACTGGTGGGTTTTATAAGGGAGAACTTGAAGGATTCGGCCTCGGATTTATTCTATAAGTTAAAGGAGTTAACATCATGCTTACAGTAGCACTAGCCAAAGGAAGGTTATTAAAAAGCTTTATTTCTTATTTGAAGCAAGTTGATGCACAACAACTCGCGATTGCATTAGAAAATAGAGAACGACAACTACTCATAACGGTTGATCAAATACAATTTATCTTAGTAAAAGGGAGTGACGTGCCAATTTATGTCGAACAAGGCGTTGCAGACGTTGGCATCGTTGGAAGTGACATATTAGAAGAAGGTCATTATGCAATCAATAATTTACTTAACCTCCCTTTTGGAGACTGTCATTTTGCCTTAGCATCAAAACCAGAAACCACAA
>Ga0209547_100153_pt1 | contig 11628 bp, 10 predicted proteins | sample UppTromicrDC3115_FD_185843 | JGI IMG/M metagenome (GOLD analysis project Ga0209547, IMG submission 185843) | Upper troposphere microbial communities from Oklahoma, USA - DC3-115 (SPAdes) (version 2) | ecosystem: Environmental > Air > Outdoor Air > Unclassified | place: USA: Oklahoma | collected...
TTTTTTATGTTTGTATACAAAAAAGCACAAATATCTCTATAATTATAAGCGACGAAACCATAATTAAGGAGAGATATCTGTGCCGTATACTTATAATAAAACAAATTACCTTGGTTTGAAAGTAGATAATATTTATTTTTCAAATGAATTACCTCAAGAAATATACTACAAGTGCATCAAAACACTATTTTATAAAGCTGTTTTAACCTATGATGCTATTGCTTGTGAATGTTGTGGTATTAAAAATGAAAATAATACTGTTATTAAAAATGGCAAGCGGCACACATTAATTTATATGGGTGAAATCATTTACAAACCTGCTTACTTAGAACTAAATAAACAACGGTTTTACTGTAAGGCTTGTGGTGAAACTTTCACAGCTAAGTCATCTTTCGTTCAACCAAAATCTTCGATTTCAAATTCAGTGAAGTTAGCCATTGCTGAAAAGGCTGCTGAAGCACGCTCTGAGAAAGCAATCGCACATGATTTATTCATTTCACCTTCAACTGTTCATCGTCAAATGAAAATTATTGCCCAACAAGTTAAACCAAAAATATCAGATATACTGCCAAATCATTTGTCTTTTGATGAGTTTAAATCAACTAAAGATGTTGAAGGAGCTATGAGTTTTATATATTGTGACGGAAGTACACACGAAATATTAGATATTTTACCTGACCGACGAAAAGGTGAACTTGAAAAATATTTTAGTCGATTTCCTCTTAAAACACGGGCACGTGTTAAAACCATATCCATTGATATGTATAAACCGTATATAGAATTAATCAAAAAATTATTCCCAAATGCTAAAATCATCATTGATCGATTTCATATTGTACAAGCAATTAATAGAGAAATTAATCGTTGTCGTGTGTCAGTTATGAATAGTAAACGAAAGACAAATAGACCTGAATATAATAAATTGAAGCGTTATTGGCGTTTATTTTTAAAGAACCCTTATCAATTGAATTCTATAAATTATCATCCATTCAGGCTCTTTAAGAGTTGGCAAAGCACTTATAGTGCATTACAGTATTTACTTACTTTAGATGATAAATTAGAAGCAACATATCGACTTGGACATCAAATTTTAAATGCATTAAGAATGAACGATATAAATCAGTTTGAGAAAACTTTAATTCAAATAAAAAATGAAGAAGTATTTGAAGGACTTAAGCGTATTGTAAAAACTTTCAAAGACTATTTACCTTTTATAGAAAACTCTATGCAACATCCAAAATTTACCAACGGTCCAATTGAAGGAATCATTAATAAAATCAAATTAATAAAGAGAAATGCCTACGGCTATCGCAATTTTATTAATTTTAGAAATAGAATACTTATAATTTCTAGATTATTTGTCTCTGAACATAAAAAACACATCAAGCAACATTCAAAAGTTGCTTGATGCATCAAATATATTCATTTTTTATAGACCAACCGTTATTGACAAAGAGCCATATTAATAAAGAAAGACCTTTCAATATAGAATGTATTATAAATAATATAGGCGCAGCAAACATAAAACTAAATTCAAGGGTTTCAGTTACTCCTACTACCATTGAAGATAGTGCTCCAGCCAACAATAAACTAGCCGTTTCTTTTTTGTACTTTGTCTTAGCAGTATGATACATAGCTAAAGCTGCTGCAGGTAATCCAAACATAGTTACAGAGAAAAACCCAACCATATATCTATCTGTGATACCCTTCTCCCCAGAACTGTTTTGGAATTTAATAATATCATTTACTCCAGCTAAATCAAAGAAAAAATTGAATTTAGAGCATGATGTAACCCTGTTGGTATTAATAACCTGTTAAATAAACCGTACAAACCTGCACCTATTGCCTCCATATCTAATATCCATTCTCCAAAAATTATTAAACCACTGTATATAATTGGCCAAATATAAAGTAATGCAATTGAACTGAATATAGCAAAAAAAGGCAGTTAGTATCGGTACTAATCTTTTTCCACTAAAAAACGATAAAACCGTAGGTAATTCTTTTTGCGGAAATTTATTATATGTAAATGCTGACACCAATCCTACAATGATACCTATAAATACATTAGAATTGTTTGAAACTGAAAACCTATATTTACATCATTTTTAAAAATGCTTCTTAATTTAGCAACGCTATCAGTGGATAATAAAGTTGTAATTGTAAAAAATCCTACAACTGCTGCTAGAGCTAATGCACTATCATTTTTTTAGCCATTCCTAATGCAACACCAATGGCAAACAGTAGTCCAATATGATCTAGTATGCTAATCCCTGATTTCAAGAAAATTTCGCTAGGGTATATATCGCTTAAATTATTACAGGGGTAAAAAAGAACTGATATTTTAATGCTCTTTGAGTTTTTTCTTAACTTTTTGAGTTGGGCTCAATTTTAAATCAGTATTACTTTAGGTTAAAGTGAAGCGTAATATAGTTTTACTATCTTAATTAAAAACGTCATATTTACCTAAGAATAAATTCTCAATAAATTCAATAGTATTCTCATCTATATATTGATTTCTAATTATTTTCAATAAATTAGGTTTGGTGTGGTTGAAAAAGCGGATAGGTGCATGTTTCCCTCCTTTAATCATATTTGTATAGCGATTTAAAAATATTGTTAAGATATTAATTTTTTGATCATTGGATAATTCCGTTCTACTCTTTACAAAATCGAAAACAGCAATATATATTTTCACTGCATCTCTAGGTGGTGTGTTTGTATTTGTTAATGCGACTTCATCTTGTTGCTCGTAAAAATAGTAATCTTTCTCATAACCTAATATGGAAATAGATTTAACGACACTATATACTTGCATTAAGAACCAATTATCTTCTCTAACACGAATATTTTCTGGAAAGCGAATGAGGTGTTTTTTTACAATCTCACGTTTAATCAGTTTACCTATAACGTTTAAAGAGTTATATAATTTTGTGTTTTCAAATTTAAGATTAATGACTGTAGTGGAAGAACTGAATGCCGAACGACTTAATGGTCTGTTACTATCTTTAGCTCTAAAGTAAGGCAAGCATATCATGTCATCTTGAGATTTATTTGCTGTGGCTATAGCATCAGTAAGTGTATGGCCTGTAATATAGTCATCTGAGTCGATGAATAGTAACCATTTCCCTTTAGCAATATCAAGGGCTTTATTTCTTGGGACTGAAGCTCCGCCTGAATTAACTTCACTTTTTAAAATGGTTAAGTTAGGTAATTTCTTGGCAAATAGGGTGGCTATATACACTGAGTTGTCTGTAGATTTGTCATCTGAAACAATAATTTCGACACGGTTCATATCAAAAGATTGTATGCAGAGGTTTTGTAACAGTCTTTGTATACCATTAGCTCTATTATACAAAGGTATAATGATAGAAATTTCTATATTCTTAGACATTGTTAAAACTCCTTAAAATTTAATCTTTGATTTTAATTGTTCTATGTCAGTATATGAAGTGAAGATAATCGTTTGTTTTAAACCTCTAATAAAACCACTTTTATAATTCAAACCAAGAATGAATGAGTTTTTGAATTTAAACAAGTCATATTTATATGCCTTGTATAATTTAAATAAATCTAAAACGGAGTAACATTGACGTTCTTTTACTCGGAATCTACCAGTTAAATTAACTGCTATAGAATTAGAAAGATCAAATTTTAAAATCTGTTTTTCAATATAACGTTTGCGAGTAGCAAAGTTTTTAAATAAATAATCTGCAAGTTCATACGTTTCAGATGGGTGTGGTGACGATGCCATATTTTTTAATAACGTAAATAGGTTTATTTGCTTACCAGTATAATGCTTATAATTATTCGTAGACCATTCTTGCATCGTAAATGTCTCATTGTCTAATTTATCGTCTATTGCCTTGAGATAATACAATAATGGTCCCATTCCTTCGATAGTTTGTGACTGTTCAACGTTGTGAGAAGTTAATATTTCATTAGTTTTATTATCTACAATCATATAGCTCTGGCCAAGATGGCTCATTTTTTCAAAAACGTCACCAAAATCATCTACAAGTTCAAATTCCGTTAAACGTTGTGGCAAAGCTTTTGCAATTTTTGTAAATTCAGTACCACCACTTGAGGATTTTAACAAAACAAGTGAATCATCATTACAGAGATGAATTAAATCATTCATTAATAAGTCTTTATTTGGGTACCATACAATATGTTTATTTTGAACTTTGTTTACGACTGAGCGTAAATCATTATCTAGACAAAGTATGTAATCTGCATTGGAATGATTTAAAACATCTATTAACTCAGCATGTACCTCTGTAGATTTGTGTCCTAAGTCATTAATTTTACCTAAAGCGATAATTTTATGACCAGTGAAAAATTGAGTTTGACTATTAAATGCGTGTATTGCATTAATCATGGCTGGTAGTGACGCATTGTGGGTATCGTCTATTAAAGTAACATTATGGGATAATGTTTTGACAGACTTCATAGCTAATATTTTTGAAAATGGCTTAAAAGCTTCTACATATTTATTGTTAATAGGTATATTTAATTTTTTAAGTGTTAAAAAGGCTGCCAATGCATTTGAAACCATGCCTTCGCTGATAGTGTTTAGTGTATATTTTTCTATACCTTGAACTTCATCTAAACCAATTTCCATATAACCTTTATGATATTTAATGAACTTAGGAGAAAAATCTGAATCAACGGTATCATCTTTATGATAAGTTAGTGTATCTTGTGTATATTCCAAAGCTTTACCCTTTAAATAATCCACAAACATTGTTTCACCATTAATAATTGCAATACCGTTATGATTTAAGCCTTTAAAAATACGTGATTTTAACTCAGCAATCTGCTCTAAAGATTGAAATGTAGAGAAGTGAGCTGCTCCGATTCCGGTTACAATTGCAATATCTGGCCTTAAATAAACTGCAGTATTTTCTTTATTATTAATGGCATTTAAAGAAGTTTCAATTACAGCATAATCAGGATTTTTAATCAGTTTTAACATATTGACATAAATAGCTGCTCTTATATTATTGTTTCCTCGATTTTCTAATACTTGATAATTCTGTAGTAATGAACTGATTAACATTCGGGTTGAACTTTTACCCATAGATCCAGTTATTGCAATGACTGGGTTATCGAACTGGTTGCGAATTTGGATAGCTAATGTTTTGAGTGCTTTGACTGAATCATCTACGATTAACTGTGGGACTTTATGCTCCATGTTTTCTATATAGTTTTCGGTAATAATTAAACCAATTTCACCATTAGATTTATCTATCAAGTCATTACCTTCAGGCGCATTCTTACTTCTACCTAGTTCTTGGGTCCAGGTCACTTTACTAGGTGAAAAATAGGCTGTGTTTTTACTCTTCACAAAACTATATATAGTTTCGAAGTCATTGATGATATTGTTTTCTTGACCAACTGCATCAAATAATCTACCTTTTACTATTTCTGCGATTTTCTTTACATACATTGATTAATTGAACCTCCATTTGTATCTTCTTTATATTATACACAAAAAAAGGTGATTGGTGCTAGTATGAAAATATAGGTGTCACGACTGGATATACTCCCTGTACAAATTGGTATTAGGTCAATAGTTTGGACGGTATCTTGTAGAGTAAATTAAACAAAGTTATTAGGTTTTTATAATCAAAATGGTATTCGTAGCTAATGTCCAATGGTTTAGAAAAAAATTTAATAACATTGACCTAATGGTACTTGAAGGACATAGCCATTTTTTCACTTCCTTAATTTATAATTAAATTATAAATTGTTTGTATTGTCTCATTTTCAATTATAATAAATAGTCCGATCCCTATGTATATTACAGCCATAATCCAACGATTGAATCGTTGGATTATTTCACCTATACCTGGGGTTTTTGATAAAAGTTGTGCTGAAAATACTAATACTAAAATTAAAATAAAAAATATGATTAATGTAGTTATCAGTTCTACTGTATTTAAAGTTACAAAGTATGGCACAAATAAACCAACGTTGTCTGCGCCACAACTGGCTATGGTAACAAGCGCAACGGTACCCATAAGTTTGTTTAGTCCTTTTTCTTTTAATTCTATCTTTGCTCTCTCTTCGCCTTCATAATCACCAGAAATAGCTACGTGAATTCCTAAATAAATTGGTATTAAACCTAATAACCCTAAAATCCACTTTTCGGGAACATAGTTTAATACAAATGCTAAAAATAAACTTATTAAAATTAATGCTAATGAACCTAAATATTGGCCAATATAAATATCTCGATATTCTTTTTTTGTATTAGCTCTAGCAAAAAAAATTAATAAAATGATTAATAAATCTACTGCTGTCGCTGTGTACAGGATAATTGCTGTAATAATAGTTTGTAGCATAATACACCTCATTGAAAAATATTTTTGAATATACTATATAATATTTAAGGTCATAATAAAATATAAAATTGTTCGAATTATTGACCTAATAGCATTGTTTACTTGTAAAATTAATCTAGATAAAAAAACAAGAGATATGCATGTTATACTCAATATATAAGTCTAATTAAAAATTAATAAAGAACGAACATTAAATGATGTACGAAGTCTATATTTTTTCGTTATGGAGGATGAATATTGTATATATTAACTGGTATTATAATTAGTTTTTTAGGCTTCATTTTATTACTTAAGGAAAAGAGAAGTTTGCTAAATGGAAGTTTGTTTAGTTTAGGAGTATTGATTTTATTATTAAGTCTTCTGTTTAGTGTTTTTGACTATTTTTATAACTTAAACCCTGTATATGGTGGTTTTATGAATTTAATTTTATTTTCATTTATACTTATATCTATTTTATTCATTTCTTTTTACATTGTATATTCTATGATTAAATATTTCGTGTACGAAAAAGAATATTTTGTTTTGACTATTTTAATTTTTTCTCTTTTTATTTTTGCCTTTTCGCTAATTGGATTTATCCATAATAACTCTAATTGGATTTATATTTTTCATGCTTTTCCTTCTCTATCTAATCTATAGTTTACTATATCAATTGGTGCCTATTAAGAAAAAAGTTTCCTATATAATCGTATTAGGATCAGGAATTAAAAGTTTAGAAGTGCCACCTTTTTTAAAATCTAGATTGGATAGAGGAATAGAAATATATAGGTTGTTTGACCAGAAGCCCATTTTTATAGTTTCAGGAGGTCAGGGTGCAGATGAACCCTATTCTGAAGCTTATGTAATGGCTAATTATTTACAATCCAAAACAGTATCAGAAGAACAAATTATTCTTGAAAACGAATCAAAGACAACTTATGAAAATATGCTGAATTCGTCAAAAATTATAAAATCACATAAAGCTAAAAATCAAAATAATAATGCAGGAATAACTATTTTTACAACGAATAATTACCATGTTTTAAAAGTGTCCATTTATGCCAAAAAGGTAAGGTTAAAAGCAGAAGGTCAAGGTGCACCTACTGCGTTATATTTCTTACCGTCAGCTTTATTCAGAGAATTCATAGCATTATTATTTGTACATAAAAAGTCATTATCTTTATTTCTTTTTGTGATTTTAGTATTGTTTACGTTTTTTAGTTTAAACTAAGAAACGTACTCTATTGGTGCTAGTATGAAAATCAAAATTATATATTTGATTAATTATTTAGTTAATAAGACTGTAGATATTAAAGTTTATCACTAAAAATATAAAGGGAGATGACTTGTATTTTGAATATTGTAATATTACTCATAGCATTTTTAGCAATAGGTTATATTACCAATGTTAGAAAAAATAAATATGTTTTTTAAAAAGCCGTATTATTATCTTTTATTTTAATATTTATTGTTTATATTGCTTTATTCATTTCTATATTTATAATGTTTCTTTTAGATGATTTTATATATATAAATAAGGATTTATATACTGCGGGACTAATTATTATATTGATAAGTGCAATAACAGAATATTTAATAATAAAAAAAGTGGTTTTATAAAGCCCATTTGATGCAAATAGTAGAATATTTTATACAATGGACATTAATTTATTTAACTTTATATCAATTCATATCAAATTCAATATCTGACTATAACTTTGATATGAAAACTGACTCTGTATATAATTTAATAAATGTAACAACTTTAAATATAGCTCTTTTACCTGTTATGTTAATTAGTTGGGTTTGTATTGCAATGAATAAAATGAATAAAGTAAAGGAGATAATATGAGTACTGAAAGAATCGATGAATTAGATTATTTAAGAGGATTTGCACTAATAGGCATAATATTTGCTAATATAGAAGCTATATTAAATATTAACATTCAATATAATGGTGTAAATATTATTTATAGAAATTTTTCAAACTTTTTTTAATAGAAGATAAATTTTTCGCAATATTTTCATTTTTATTTGGTATAGGGTTTTATATTTTCATGAGTAATGCAGAGAAAAAAGAGCAAAATATATACTTACTTTATATAAGAAGGATTTTTACATAGTCTGATTCAACCTGGAGAAGTGCTATTTATATATTCGATATTTGGCTTGATTTTAATACCGTTTTTTAAATTTAAAAAACAAATAAATTTAATGTTAGGATTGCTATGTTTGTTATTATTTATGATTGTTGGTTTGAAAACTATAATGCCACTTCCTTATTTTATATTAGGCATTGCAGCAGGACAATTTAATTTAATACTCTATTTAAAAGGTCATTATCGTTTTTTAAAATTTTTGACGTACATTTTTGCAATATTATCTTTAATTTGCTGGTTTATTCTTTTTAAATACAATGTTGTACCTATTTTTCTGTTGCTAGATGATCAATCGGAAAAATCATTAAATGAATATAGGAATATTAGGGAATTATTTGATAGACTACTACTAATTACTAGTCCCTTTATAGCTTCTTTTTACTCTTTATTATTAATTTTGTGTATTCAAAATAATTATTTCAGAATATTTTTACGCTCTTTAAAATTTTATGGTAAAATGGCTTTGACTAATTATATTGGTCAAACATTATTTGTTCTCCTTTTTGGATACTTTTTAACCTCTTATATTACTCCTGCAATTACTTTTATTATTTGCTTGATTATCGTCTTGTTACAATTATTTATTAGTTATAAGTGGTTTGAAAAGTTTAAATATGGACCTTTAGAATATGTGTGGAAATTTTGCACTTACTTAGGACGTATATAAATAAAAAAGGTTTTCAGTAATACTTTGAGTTTTCAAAAAATTATGATTGGAGTTTGTGCAATGGAAAAATTTAAGAAAGAAAAGTTTTCTATAAGGAAGTTGTCCGTCGGTATAGGTTCTGTTTTAGTTGGACTAGTTTTTTTTGCATCCCCTAATAGTGTTTATGGTAGTACCGAAGATGAAAATGTAATAAGTGAAAGGTCAAAGTTAGGTTGGAATAGTAATCAGAAAGAAGCAATAAAACCAGAGCAGGAAGAAGCAATAAAACCAGAGCAGGAAGAAGCAATAAAACCAGAGCAGGAAGAAGCAATAAAACCAGAACAGAAAGAAGTAATAAAACCAGAGCAGGAAGAAGCAATAAAACCAGAGCAGAAAGAAGCAATAAAACCAGAGCAGAAAGAAGCAATAAAACCAGAGCAGAAAGAAGCAATAAAACCAGAGCAGGAAGAAGCAATAAAACCAGAGCAGGAAGAAGCAATAAAACCAGAACAGAAAGAAGCAATAAAACCAGAACAGAAAGAAGCAATAAAACCAGAACAGAAAGAAGCAATAAAACCAGAACAGAAAGAAGCAATAAAACCAGAACAGAAAGAAGCAATAAAACCAGAACAGAAAGAAGCAATAAAACCAGAACAGAAAGAAGCAATAAAACCAGAGCAGAAAAAAGTAATAAAACCAGAGCAGAAAGAAGTAATAAAACCAGAGCAGGAAGAAGCAATAAAACCAGAGCAGAAAAAAGAGAAAAAACCAGAGCAGAAAGAAGCAATAAAACCAGAGCAGAAAAAAGAGAAAAAACCAGAGCAGAAAAAAGCAATAAAACCAGAGCAGAAAGAAACCAATAAGATATCAAAAATCAAAAAAACCCAAGAAAGTTTTAAAATAGTTAGTAACGAGAAGGACTTTGAAAAAGCTTTGTTTGATGCCAAAGTAACATCAATTAAGATTGGTGAAGGATTTGTAATTAATAAAGTGCCATCTAATATTACTATTCCACCTCGCGATTTAACTATTGATTTACAAAGTAATGTTGTAGATTTTAGGGGTGCTGGCTATAGAATGTATCCTTCAGGTAAAAAAATTACATTGAATGTAAAAAATGGTAAGATTTATGGAACTAATTGGTATGGTCCAATAGGGATTGAATCTGGAGATACTAGGTATATACAAGAGACTATTTTTGATAACTTCACTTATATTGGCCCACAGTTAGTTCATAGCCCAAACACCAAGATTATTATTAAAAATACTGTTAATATAGACTTGCAGAAGGAATATATTAGTCCTTATGGAGGAAAGAAATTTATTACGCAAGGTGATGGACTTCACCAAATGATTCATGCAAGATACCTTGAAATCGCAGATAATGCTACTCTTAATGGTTCTACTTCTTCAGGAGCTGCTTTCCAAACTATAGGGATGGGCGGAAAAGGAGGTATGATTGTTGGCAAAAATGCCAAAGTTAACTTAAATAGAAAAGTTAAAAATGGAGTTTCTGAGCATGGTAATGAATTAATCAATATTAATGATGGAGAATTCATTCAAAAAGAAGGCTCAGTAGTCAATATAAATGCTATAGGTGCTATTAATGAGAAACTTTTGAAAGTAAATAATGGTAACATTACTGTAGATTCTGCAAAATTAAATATTAATGGTACTGAAGATACTTTAGGTTTAATAGAGTTAACCAAGGGTGATTTAAATGTAAAAAATGGTGGTAAAATAACTCTTTTACAAGATGGCAAAGTGGGAGTTACTCGTCCTGAGACAGCGCTTGTTAAGATTACTAATGGTAATTTAAATGTAGAAAATAATAGTCACTTAGATGTAAAATCTAAAAATATTGGTAAAACTCAAAGAAAGTATTTAATTCAAATTCTAACTGGTAATTTAAATGTATCTAAAGGGGCGAAAATGGATGTATCTTCTGAAACTATAGAAGATACAGTAACACTTATTGGTCAAAAAGGTAAAGGCCAATTAAATATTAATAATCCAGAAAAAGTGATTTTAGATTTAAATGGCAAAGTAAATGAAAAGAGAAAAATCTTTGAACTTATTGATACAGATGTTATTTGGAAGGATTTTAAAATTTCTAAAGATGGAAGTAATTTCAAAGGCCCTTACACAGAACTTACTTTTAAAAATAATAAAGTATTAAATATTTTGGCAGAAGATGATGAGAATAAAGAATGGCTGAAAGAACTTATTGATAATATTAATAAACAAGATTATCTCGAAATTCAAGGAGAAATAGATGATGACACTGATGCGGACGCGGATGCGGATGCCGATAGTGATGCGGATGCCGATAGTGACGCGGATGCGGATGCCGATAGTGATGCGGACGCGGATGCCGATAGTGATGCGGACGCGGATGCCGATAGTGATGCGGACGCGGATGCCGATAGTGATGCGGATGCGGATGCCGATAGTGACGCGGATGCGGATGCCGATAGTGACGCGGATGCCGATA
>Ga0209547_100154_pt1 | contig 11593 bp, 11 predicted proteins | sample UppTromicrDC3115_FD_185843 | JGI IMG/M metagenome (GOLD analysis project Ga0209547, IMG submission 185843) | Upper troposphere microbial communities from Oklahoma, USA - DC3-115 (SPAdes) (version 2) | ecosystem: Environmental > Air > Outdoor Air > Unclassified | place: USA: Oklahoma | collected...
TCTTCTTCTGTAGTTTTATTATCAAGATCATCACCAAATTTTTGTTTTTCTTTATCAGAAATGTTTGGTAATTTATTAATTTGTTCTTTATCTATTTCTTTGTTAATATATATAACTACATCTTTCATATCTAAATTATTATAGCTAATATTAACTCCATATACAGGTAGAGGATAATCTGAATCACTTAAAATATAACCATGTACTTGATCAAATTTACTATCTATAACTTTATCTTCTTTAAAAGTTATATAAAAGTCTACACTTCCACCAGCATAGCTCTTATTTGGAGTTTTATAACTAAAATACCCTAAGTTGCCTACAGAAACTTCTATCATTTTACCTGGTTTTTCTTTGTCAATTACATATACTTTAGATACTTTTTCCAATAACGTTTTTGAAAACCGTAAAGCATATTCTTGGTACCTTAAAGCACCAGCACCTCGTTCCTTATTGAGATTAAACTTAAATTGTACTTGTCCTCCTTTTTTCTCTATACCAATGTACTTAATTTTGTTACTTGTAGCCACTTTACTATCTGTTATTTCAATAGAGAAAGAATCTTTCCTATTATCCCTAGAGTCTATTAAGTCATACATTTGATTAAGCAATTTATTATTACTACTAATTTCATTTGTATTTAGTTTTAAATCTCCATATGGACGAGTATAATCGCCTTTATAAATCTTCTCCCACTCTACAGTAGAGTTTGGCATTCTATTCCCTCTACCTGCATTTCTCAAAAAGAATTTCAATTCTTCATTAGTTAAAAATGCTTTGTATTTTTCTATTATTATAAAAACGTTTTTTGTGATATCTCCTTCTTTTAATAATTCTCTATTAACAGCCCTCAAAACATCTTTTTTAACAGACAATTCCTTTAACTGATTCCTTTGATTATGCCTATTTTAATTTGATAATGTTGCCTTTTCTTTTTGATAATCACCTTTACTATTGGTTGGTAACCGAACGTTTTCCTTATCTAACTCTATACTTTTTACATTTAATTCAGTATTTTTTTGGTTCGCACTATTATTTTCTTTATTTACTTCTTCTAATGCATTATCTTCTTTTTCCTTATTTACTTCTTCTAATGCATTATCTTCTAAAAACAATGTTTCACTGGTTTCCTGACTATCTAAAGTTTTGTTGAAACCTATCTTTTCATTGGTCACTTCAGAAGCCTCTGAAGTACCTGAATTAGCTAAAAAACTAAAGATGATGCGACTGCTACAGAAAAAGCGCCTAATTTCAATTTTCCTCTTATAATATTGTATTATCTCATACATTTTTTCATATTGATATTGTGTTAGAACTACACCAGCAACGTTACTTTTATTGAATATATAAACTGCGTCCTTTAATTCTTTTGCTTTTTTTAAAGTTTCATTAAGTGCTTTTTTAGCTCCGTAATACTTTGATAGGGTACTTTTAAAGTGTTCATAAAGACATCCTCAATGTTTTTTATGAATAAACTTTATCAAACATTATTGTACAAAGCAATATTTAACGAAATTACAAAGAGCTCTATTACTTCTTTTTTTATCTTATTTTGTTCGCCAAGTTATTAAGACAAATATAAAATTTAAGGAGTCAAGTTTGACGCTCCTTTGTAAACTTCTTAATTAGTCTTCATTATGTTTCTAAATATTTATAAAGCTATATACATTTAATAAAAACTACTCTAAATATAAAAATTTATACTTCAGTTAAAATATTACGATATGCATCTGGTTTAAAACTATTTAATGTAAGTCTTTTTATACAAATATAATTATTAGTTTATTTGAAAAGCATTTCAATTTACTACTTAGTTAATTGATACATTAAAAATGCTCAAAAATGACCACCTGTACAATTTCTTTTTTAATCACTTAATATTAATTTATCGACACAATCTTCATGCTATATTAAATAACAATAAAATACTATTTATTAATTCTTCAATATTATAATATGTTTTCAACACTTATTTACCCAATCTTTCTGAAAATGCAGAGACCTTCTAAAATATCATTTTCGAGATAGCTTTATATATTCAGACCCATTTTACATATACCCTTAGTTAAAATCGACACATTGAATTGTTCCGTTTTACAAGTAATAAAGCAACTTCTAACTATTTACATTCGTTGTTATATAAGTGTTATTCTAAATAATTGAGTTGGAATGAATCAGGTAATCTGTATTGCTAAATTTAAATGTTCAAAGATTCGTTTTTCAGCATCCTGCTGCCTATTTACTATAGTCTACTCATACACAATATAACTTCTTGCTAATGCAAAAATATCACCTGCAATGCTTATATTAATAATATCAAAAAATTTCATAATATTAGCCTCTTAATCTAAATAGCATGATAGTAAACTGACCCCAAATAACTGAAATAAAATAAAAACAGCACACAGGTAAAAACTTGGTGTCGATGGTATAAAAATGGTGAAACTTATAGATTTTATCAACAAAGAGACAAGCAATATGCTTACAGCAAAGGAGTGGAAGAATTATCAGAAGTAGAAAAATTAAAATTAGATAATAAGAAAAAAGATATTGAATTAGATATTTAAAAAAGTACAAGGAAGTGTCACCAAAAATAATTGTAGAATTAGTTGATTAATTAAAGCATAAGTATTCAATCAGAATGATAATGGGTGTTTAGAAATACATAAATCGACATACTATAGATGGAAACACAAGAACAATGAAGAAGATAAAGTGACTCAAAAGGTTATTGAATTATGTGAAGAAAATAATTCCACCTACGGTTATCGCAAAATTACAGCATTGATTTATCAATATATTCAGTATCAATTAATCATAAAAGAGTTCAGCGCCATAGCTACACGTCACATTGAATAGGTCTTCTTTTATTTTAATTTTATTATATAGTCTTCCCAGTTCTGTATTTGTTTGATATTTAAATCACTAATTATTTTAATACTATCATTGACCTTAAATGATCAATCTTCTGTATTTCTAATAGTAATTTTGTTGTTTCGTAAACGTGGCTTATCGGCATATCTTTAATAGGCAACTTGTATTGTTTGTAACAGTTGAATATATGCTTATATTTATAATAATTTTTCAATGTAATACCGTTAAGCACACAATACAATTTCCATTATCTAAAATTACATACTTGCTCAACCTCTTATATTTCTAAATAAGCGTTAATATATTTAGGTGGTTCTTCATTATATGTGCAAGGTATTTTGGAAGATTGTTTTAGTTCTTCATAATAAATTCCTTATCTATCGCCTAAACAGTAATAATCTATCCTTCCTATTAAGTGCAGCTACAATATAATCTATATTTTTTACTGCCATGTTAAATGAGATTCCTACAAACTCGTTGATACTATCGCAGGTCTTTTTAAATTAATAAAATATCTATATTTTATGTATTACATGATATTTTCTACATTTTTTCTGTCGGATACTTAGCAAGTTCACCGTCTGTATGTCCTTTATCTTTTGTTTACCATAAAAACCATTGTGAACTGGTTTTCGTTTCATGAGTTAATACCTCAAAATACATTTTTAATTTCGTAATTTTTATATAATGCTATTATGTAGCACTACTGAAATTGTATGAAGTTTCTCCTTGCGTAAACAAAGGTGGCCAAACGACTAATATATAGAAATTTAAATATTGAGATTTGAACTTACGTCGAGTAGTAAGGATAAATATGAATTATCCTTTAATATAATTTAATTAATAATTTAAATTTTTAATTGCAACTCATACTTTCTTTTGCTACTATCTAATTAAAACTTTAAACTCAAGTTACAGAAAGCAGAGGATTTTATGCCAAGAAAATTAATTTTATTGCTTTTGTCTAGCGTATTAGTATTACCAAACGTTTACGCAAATGCAAAAGAAACGAATAAAGATAATAAAACAAATATTCAACCTGAAGAAAATACAAGCAAACCCATAGACTTTGAAAAGGCTAAAAAAATGAGCCCTCAAGAATTAAAAGAAAGCCTAACTAAAAAAGATATAGATTTACATAATAAAGTAGCAGAGAAAAATAAAGATGAAATTCAAAATTCTACCGCTAACAATTCATATAGAGATGTCAATAAATATATATCTGAAAAAAATATACAACCTTCTAAAATTTTTGAAGATAACCGCATAAACACTTTACCCAAATATAATTATAAATCTGGTAAATATATTGGAGTTGTAATTCATGAGACTGCTAACCCTAATAGTACAATAACCGGAGAAGTTAATTATATGTATAACAACTACAATAATGCATTTGTGCATGCTTATGTAAGTAATAATCAAATAATACAAACGGCTCCAAGCAATTATTTATCTTGGGGTGCCGGAGCTATGGCAAACCCTTATTTTTATCAAATTGAATTAACAAGATCCCATACATTTGATAATTTTGCTAGATCTGTCAATAATCAAGCTTATTTAGCAGCAAAAATGTTAAAGAACAATGGGCTACAGCCCTCCCTAGCTGATAACAATCAAGGCACTGGTACTATAATAAGTCATAATGCTATTAGTAAATACTGGGGAGGTACTGATCATACTGATCCGGTAGGCTATTTTAACCAATGGGGTTATAATATGAATGAATTTTATGCTTTAGTTCAGAAACATTACAATTCTATTACCAAAGAAAAGGCAAAAGATACTATTTCAAGTGCTACCTATAAAGTATTATCTGGTGATACTTTATACAGCATTTCTAAACGTAGCGGAGTTACTTTAGCTAATATAAAAAAATGGAATAATTTAAAAGATGATTCTTTATCTGTTGGCCAAATACTAAAACTAAGACAAACAAAAGACGAGATTATTGCTTCTAAATACAATGGTAGTAAATATGTCACAATTTCAAGAGCGAAAATTAAAGTTTGGAAAAATATGAGTCTAAACTCTGAAATGTCTTCAAATAAATTTAAAATTGGTAATGTTTTTAATGCACGATACCAATACAACCATCCAAATGGACAAAAGTATTTATCATTATATAACGATAAAGGACAGTGGATGGGCTATTTTAATAAACGAGATGTGATTGATGTTGTCGGTAAATCATTTAATAAAAAGGTTACAATCAATAAAAAGAATGGTATTTTATGGCAGGACTTTTACTTCAAAAAGAAAAAAGGAACAACAGAGAGTTTATATAATAAGCAAGTAGATGCGAGATTGGTATATACTTTAGGTAATGGACGTCAATATTATTCTATTTACAGCGACAAAGGTACATGGTTAGGCTATTTAAATAAGGTTGATACAAAATAAATGAAAATTGCTATACTCTCAAATGATATAATAATTTTGTGCAATAATACTCATTAATCATATTTAACACATAATTTTGCATTCCTCTACACTATGATGTTATAATGTACTTAACAAGGAATCCAATATAGATACACCAATCCCCTCACTATTACGAGTAGTGAGGGGATTTTTTGGTGTGGCTATTGCCGCCTATTTTTCATTAAGTTTACTCAGCCAATACGTAAATAACGCAATAATACAACCACTGATGACTGTGGTCGTGATGTGAACAAGGATTTCCAACATAGATAACACCTCCTCTCTACGTCGGATTGACGCCTGAGAGATAGGCGACCCTGCTATTATAACATTTGTATATACTTAAGCATATACTCTTACGACAAGTTAACTATATAAACGATTTACAATATAATACAATAAATTTTACTTATTAATTCTAATGATTACTTTGAAATTAAATAGTTTCCTAATTAGTTCCTATAATATGTCGCAAAAAGATACTAGAAAGTTAATTATTTTCATATAGTATACATATGCCGTAAAATATAATGTATGCTTTAAATAAATAATATACTTCATAATAAAAGTCATATTATTATGTCAACAGTAAATCGGACATTTTTTTATGGTACTTCTTACTATTAGATAAATATCTTGAAAAAAGCAGCGAAAAAAGTATGCGAACATCAACTGACAGAAACGATTATGAGTTATTTAATAAAAGTAGAAAATGTTACGACTCAAGTAAGATTAGAGAAGTGTTGAAAATCAAGGATTTAGTGGTTTCAAGAAGAGAAATTATGAAGATCAATGGTCTCATTTCTTTCTATAACAAAGACCGATATAAATACAAAAAACAAAGCTATAAAGAATAATTGATAAATAATAAACTTAATCGAAAGTTCAGCAGAAAACATGCGATGGAAGTTATTGTAAGTGACTTAACTTATGTAAAAGTTAGGAATACATGACATTATTCATGCTTATTCGTCTATCTCTTTGATAAGGAAATTATTGGTATGAGTACTCGGAAGTATAAAAGCACAGAGCTTGTTTTAATCTCATTATCAAGAATTAAAGGCAACCTAAATCATGCATCCATCATGTTTCACACAGGTAAAAGAAAAGAATTTGATAACGTAGGCATCGAAGAGATCTTAATAACATTTGGCATACAACAATCATTAAGCTTAAATAGAATATCTTTATAATAATGTGATAGTAAAATCAACGTTTAAGACTATAAAAACAGAGTTTGTATATCTAAATCGATTAGTTTAATCATCATAGAATCCGTGGTTCTTTAAACTATTATACGCCAGTGAATTATAAATTAAGTACCACATAAAAATTGTCCAATTTACTGTTAACACACCAAACGTAAAATCTATTACATTACATAAATCCTGACATAATAGACATTTAAAAATGAAAACTATCATTTGGATACATAGGCTATTCATACTGAGACCATGCAAAAATATAAAAACTTTTTCGTTTTTTATCAACTGTAAAAAACTTTATGTTGATGATTAATAAGCCTTGACTAACTCCCTAAATGTTTAGGTTAAAATTTTTTTAATGATTGATTTGAATAATATAGTGCTATCTTTGATGTTTCTATAATTTTAAAAAATTGACTTTTATGTTGCGATTTCTGTATTTTCTTCAAATCGGTTTTAGCGTAATTTTTAATTAAAATAGTATAGTTACTCATTACAAGTTATCCCAATCTAAATCATTAATATTTGTATAGCCACTATTATCTATTTCACGAATAAAATGGCTTTTTAAATAAAAAAGTCGTGCATTTATATACAACTCTACATTAATTTGACATTAGAGATAGCATACTACACTATTATATTACCTATAAATGCAAAAAACATTCATTTTCGATAAATTAAATTATATCATTGAAAGAAAAAATAGATATATTCACTTAAATTAAAGTAATACAATTTCTATTTATAATAGCAAAGATACAATAGTTAAGCTATTTAAATAAACTTTGATAAAAGATAGTTTAAAAACCTATAAATGCTTCTATTTGTAACTACACTACAAGTAATATTCTTTCATCATTGTAACAACGTATATATTAATCTATATCATTTATGACTTCGTCTGTGGATTTAAAGCTCTTAATTCTGGAATTGTCTCCAGGACAGCCCTTATGTGAATAGTAATGCTTAATGTCATACTGATTAAGTTTCTGTTCAAATAAATCACTTGTATACTGACTCCCCATGTTACTATGCATAATATCTATACCTAACTTTTTAATTTTAGTTTTTTCTATGAAACTTATGGCTAACTCTTTTGTCATATGTTCACTGACTTTGCGTGCTATGAGCCTTCGGGTTCTAAGATTAGAAAAACTTGCTAGAAATACCCAGTTCTCTTTAACACGTATATATGTAATATCTGTTAATAATAGTCTTTCATTTACAGATGAGATACTTAAACCTTATTCCTTAGATAACGAGTTAGCAGACCTCCCGGTCTGATGAACAGAAACAATCGATTCCTTGAATTCATTAGAATAACGTTTAGATAAATTTGATTTGGACATTTGTATCAGCTCCTTTATGTTTATTATCGAACATTTTGTCCATAATTACATCATACGAGCCAACTTTAAACAAGTAGGTTTTAGTATACCCCCTACTATTTGATGCAGTAAAGTGCTTTTATTTGTAATGATATCTGCAAGATGCAATTAAGATTGCATTATTATTCATTATATATACTAATCTATGTTCTTGATTAATTCGTCTACTGTAATATCCTGAAAAATTTCCAACTAACTTTTCAGGTTTACCTATACCGTCTAATGCGCCATCTCTAGAGATACTCTTTAATAACTGATTAATCCTTTTAACCATCTTTCTATCTTTTGTCTGAAAATATTCATAATCATCAAATGCCTCCTTACAGTTGTTAAATATTCTTTTGATACTTCAATGCTACATTAAAGAAAGAAGAAGTTTAATTAAATTATTGTAATAGCTTCGAAGAAGCAAAAATAGCTATTTTCAATATATTTAAGATTTTTACAATCAAAATCGTATTCATAGCTCAATTAATTATTTAACACCCAATGATTTTGAAAAACTTACTAACATTGTTCAAATTATACTACAAAAAAGCATCTAAAATATTGATCTAATATCATAATATTATACTTTTTTATTAAAAAATTGATTTAATATAACATTATCTTTCTTCAGTTCAATAGTAGTAGCTAAATCCTCATATATTCCTACTTTTACATCAATTATATTTTGCTCAATTAAACTTTTAATTCTTTTATCAACTTCTTCTATACTCCAACCCATTTTCTCTATCTCTGTTTTGTAATCCATGTTGTTTCCTCAGCATTTTATCAATTTTCACTAAAATTAAAATATATTTTTTATAGAAACTTATTTAGTAAGTGAGAGAAAGAATCCACCACGCTTCGAATTATTCTCTTTATATTTTCTAGCATACTTTGCAAAAAAATTATTATCTTTTTTATAGGTTTTACTTGCTTTTTCTAATAAATCTTTCGAATCTTTTTCAATAGATGTTAAAAGAACTTTAGCATTTTCTTCAAATTCTTTTGAATTTGTATTTACTGCATTTTCATTAACTATTTTATCAACTTCTTTCATAATCAGAGGATCATCTTTTTTAATCTATCGCTAGCTAAATTTTGCTTAATATCAGCTAAAGAAGCATTTAGCAATTCTTCCGAATATCCATTTTATTTTGTTCTGATATTGCAGCAATATCTTGCATTTCTTGATTTGCATTTTCTATATCTTCAGAACTTAACTCTTTTCCTTTCTTTATATATATTTCATATATATTAGGTAAAAACTCCTATCCTTTTAATTTTTTGAGCGTAGACAAATAAAAACCCACAATTTTTATTCCTGCTGTAATTAATACATTTTGGTATTGTTATTTTGTTGAGTTTGTAATATTTTCTGCCGTTTTAATTTTCACATTAATACCATTACCATCTTTTGTTCGTTTAATAATTTTACCTGAATATATTTTTATATTATGGTCGGGAAAATATTTTTTCATCAGAGTTTAATATTTTATAATTTTCATAGTTTGTTTTTACTTCCAATTTAATTTTTGTCTGTTTTAAATCATCCTCTCAGGATTCTCCCCCCTTTATGAACACAGTATTTCCCCAATTTCCATTCTTTTCATTGGCTTCAACAATACCAGAAATGTTTGATCATAATATTGTAATTATTGAGCTAATAACGATTGGCTTCATTTTCAATGTACTCCTTAATCAATATTTTTATTCTTTATATTTTTAATACTCCAATAAGTTCCTACTCGCCATAAATATTCTAATGGACCATAGGTAAAACGTTTCAACCACCAATAAGCGATTGTTAGTTGTATTACATAAATTATTATACACATCCAAAATGTATCTGATTGTTGAATTTGACTCCTATTAAAAATACTAATCATTAACCATATAAAGATAGTTTGTCCCACATAATTTGTTAATGCCATTCTTCCATAATTTTGTAATAGTAATAAAATTTTATTGCCTATTGTTGTTTTACCTATTAAAAGAATGAAAGAAATATAAAATAAGGATATAAATGGACTTGTAGCAACAATCATATAATCATATAGCTCTTTACTTTGAATATAGTTATTTAATTTTTGACCACTTAAGGAATTATCTATTAATTTATAACTAGGCAATACATATAAACTATATAATATATACCAACAGATAAGAGCTATACTCCCTGAGATAAGTGAAAGTACTTTTACAGTTTTTATTTTGATATTACTGAATAATTCAAATTTTCCTACAGCAAGGCCTAATAAAAAATAAGGTAAAATTAAAAAGAATTTATCTCCTATTAGAATTGCTATTAACAATAAAAGTACGCCAGCGATCAAATTAATATATTTATTTAAATATGAAAATGGTAACAATATCAAGCCAAATAAAGCATAGGGAAGCAAAGCTTCTCCTGGTTGAAGTAGTTGGTGTAAAATTCCAAAAGTTGCTAAAATAGCCATTCTTCTAATAAAAAGTAAATTACTATTTAAACCTTTAGCCTTTGAATTTCTTATAAATATATAAAAACCAATTCCAAATAAAAAAGAAAATATTGAAAAGAACTTATTATCTACAAAAAAATCTATTAATGCTAAATAATTAGCTTGTTTATTGTCAGCTATATTATCAAATTCATACATCGCAATAATATTTGTTAATAATATACCTAATAATGCAAATCCTCTTACATAATCTAATTCTGTAATTCTTTTTGATTTTGTCACTTGAACCTCTCCTTTTTTTCTTTTCATACTTATAATCTAATCGCTAATTTTTGAGTAATTAAAAACATTTCAAACTCATCCTATTTTTAAAGTTTCAAATAAAAATCAAGCCTTTCTACAAGTATTTTTTCTGTAGAAAGGCTTTCTTAAAATTAAATAAATCTTATTTTTTACTTAGAATCTTTATTTTTTCTTCTTCTAAATAGGGCAAGCGAACCTGCTCCTAGTAATAATGATGCGATTAAACCAGAGTTATTGTCCTCATTTCCTGTTTCAGGTAATTCTTCAGACGTTTGTTTGCTTTCTTTTTTATTTTTAATTGTTTGATCTAAATCATTTGATATATGACTATTATTATTTCTTAGTTCTTTCGCTTTTTTATCATTATCTGTGATTTCTTTAGAATCTCCAATTCCAATTTTCGATCTTTCCTTACGGTTCTTATCAAGCTCTTTTGCTTCATCAACAATTTTCTTCATCTTATCTTTGTCTGTTTCTTTATCGATACGATCTTTGAATCCTTGTTTCTCTTCATCTGAGATATTATCTAATCCATCGACTTCATCTTTCTTAACCTGACGGTCTTCATTGATACCTTTCGCTTCATCTACGATGTTCTTCGTTTCTTCTGGTGCAATCTCTTTATCAATGCGATCTTTGAAACCTTGTTTCTCTTCATCTGAGATATTATCTAATCCATCGACTTCATCTTTCTTAGCCTGACGGTCTTCATTGATACCTTTCGCTTCATCTACGATGTTCTTCGTGATTGCTGGATCAATCTCTTTATCGATACGATCTTTGAATCCTTGTTTCTCTTCATCTGAGATATTATCTAATCCATCGACTTCATCTTTCTTAGCTTGACGGTCTTCATTGATACCTTTCGCTTCATCGACGATGTTCTTCGTGATTGCTGGATCAATCTCTTTATCGATACGATCTTTGAATCCTTGTTTCTCTTCATCTGAGATATTATCTAATCCATCGA
>Ga0209547_100155_pt1 | contig 11572 bp, 9 predicted proteins | sample UppTromicrDC3115_FD_185843 | JGI IMG/M metagenome (GOLD analysis project Ga0209547, IMG submission 185843) | Upper troposphere microbial communities from Oklahoma, USA - DC3-115 (SPAdes) (version 2) | ecosystem: Environmental > Air > Outdoor Air > Unclassified | place: USA: Oklahoma | collected...
GCTGGAAAGGCTGGGCCATATTCCTCCGGCAGAAGCAGAAAAAGCTTATTATGCTTCCATCGGAAATACTGATCTGGCAGCCTGAGTTCACAGATAAAACACTCTCCAGGAAACCCGGGGCGGTTCACAAAGGCTCATTTTGTGATGTTGTCAGTATTTCAATTCGTGGATCTCTTCTTCGTATGACTGGCAATCCTTCTCGTTGGGGAAGGGTTGATAATTTGTTTGGATTAACAAGCGTAGATGCTTGTGTTTGTGTTTTTAACTCAATTCTTTTGGATTTGGGTTTACCATTATTTACTAAGTGCACTAGAATTTTTCCTTCTCAAACCAAAGAGAATGAGCGTGTTCATTTGATATCTGATGGTGCGATAATAAAAGAACTTCATATTACTACTAACAAATCTGTTGGTAAGGGAAATGAAGATGATTATATATCTGCATTATCTACTCAGCCTTACCGTAATAGTTTGCCTCGTTTGCATTCTAATGGTAAATCTGTTGATTGGCTTTCTAAAAAAGGTAATGTAAACCTTATCTATCCGTGTGTTTATAATAAAGCTTCTGAATTAGAGCTTCATAGCCTCACAAAAATTAAAAACAAGTTTGGTAGTGATTCTTCTGAATATAAATATTTATTGAATGTTATTGATTATTGTCGTGAATCTGGCATTGTGCGTTTTGAACAAAAATTAAAGTCTAGATTTTTACAGCGTAAAGGTTTGTGTTATTGGGGACTTTCTGATTATTCTTCCTTAAAGCTTTTACAGGATGAATTTGTAGAAATTGATAAAAAGATTTCGGTGACATCTATGGATTTTGAAACTATTAGTGAACATTTAATCTCTCAGGGTGTTGTTGACTCTTTGCGTTCTGCTAACACAACAGCAATGTACGCTATTCAATGGATGCATGGTCATTCTTTTGATTTAAATAAAAAACAGGTTCAAACTCATCGCGCTCGTTTGCGTAAAATTGGTATTGATATAGCTCAGAAATGTAATATTTCTAAGTTTAGTCCTGTTGTTGTAAAACACACCAGAGAAATAACTGTTTCGGATTGTGTTATTCCTTCCTGGTATATAAAGTCATCTCATTTACGTGTAGCTTAACATTAGGTGTATTATGATTAAGATTGAAATTAAACCTTCGCAAGCTGTTGCAGATACTCGTAGTGGTGTTTCTAAGAGCACTGGTAAACCATATACTATATCTGAGCAGTCTGGTTATATTTTTCTTGGTGGGGATTATCCTCAGTTATTTAAAATACCTCTCGAACAAGGCCAGGCTCCATATGCGGCTGGTTTATATGAGTTGCATCCATCCAGTATTTTTGTTGGCGATTTTCAAAAATTACGTGTTGGTAGAATTATTTTAACTCCTATTGCAGGGAAGTGATTTGTTATGGAATCTCGTGAAAATGTTATTCTTGGCTCGATTTGTGATGCTAAATCAGGTGGTGATTGCAAAGAAATTAAACTTACTTTTTCTGAGATTCCATACCCGCAACACTCTGCTGATGTTGATTACTCCTCTTTGGCGAACAGTTGGGGTGTTGCGTTTTCATCTGTAGTATTTCTTTATCTATTTAGTTTATCCATTGCTCAAGTCATTAGACTTGTAAAAAATGCTTAGGGAGATTTTATGAAATCTAAATTATTGTTACCTGTTTTGCTTCTTTCTTCTTCTGCTGTTTTTGCTGAGTCTCCGTCGCCTTCTACCTCAGTTGACTTGAGTCAGTTAACTAACAGCGTTAATTTCCAGGGGGTTATTACCGCTATTATGGCTGTGGCAGCTTCTCTCGTTGCTTTATATGCTGCTTATGCTGGGGTTCGTTGGGTTTTACGTATGGTCAAATCATCTTGATTTTATGGGAAGGGAGGGTGAAAGCCCTCCTTATATTATGATTAGTTTATATGACCTTTGGTGTGTTGTTGCATTTTTATGGGGATTGCTATGCGCTTGGGCTGTAATTCAAGGTTTTCGGGGGTAACAATAATTTTTTTATATATATTTATTACCCTTTATCCATTTTATTCATATGCTTTTTTACCTTTGCTTGCTGCCCGTTCTGTTCTGTCTACTGTTGTTAGTCGAGTTGTTGTTAATCGTGCTATGCAAAGTGCTGCTAACGATGCAGTATATTTGACTCTTGTAAATAATACCCGGCGCTCTGTAACTTCATCTATTATGAAAAAGGCGTCTTCTATATCGTCCAGCTCTTTTTATAGAGGGGCAGGTGGGGCTCTTACTTGGGCTGGCGTTGGTTATACTTCAGGAACTATTAGTGCAAATTATTTTTCTGGAGATGATTATGTTGTTGCTACTTCTGGAAAACCTGATGGTAATGGAAAATATATTGTTACTGTAAATGGTATCGATTATGTAGCTGACTTTCTTCCTTCTGAAAGCTCGCCATTTATAGCTCTTGTTGGTAGTGATGTGTCTCAGGGGGCGACTATTGTTGAACAGAATAAAGTAACTTCTGAAATGGGGCCTTATTTTTATTATATAACTTCATCAAAAATAGCTTATGGTAGTTCTTCTTCTGTTGCTCAGGCTGTTCTTGCTGCCAAGGATTTTAGTGCTTCTTGTAAGGGGCGTGATAGCTGTACAGCCACTGCATCAATTAAATCCATTACAACATCCAGTCCTGTATCTGCTGCTTTAGTTGTCTATGATTTAGATGTTACTTTTAAAAATAGCAAAGGAGAAATGACAACCATTACAACACAACATAAATTTCAACTTAGTTTTAATTCTGATTATGTTCCTAAAGAAGAAAGCCCTACCGATTATAAAGTGGCTTCTGATAAGGATGGTTTTTCAGCACTCGAAAAATTAAAAGATGTTTCTTTATCTTTGGATGAAGTTGCTTCTTTTATTAATCAGTTATTGTTAGATGCATCATCTCAGCCTGGTTATGATGGAATTCCTTTTTCTCCTTCAAATCCTGTTACTGGTTCTGAGATTTCAAAAGTATATCCTGATGCGAATAAACTCAATAAATTTGATTGGTTGTATCCATCACAAAATGGTGTTAATGGCGATATCAATATAAATGTTGATAATTCATCATCTAACCCTGATAGCAAACCTGACATACCTTCTGATGGCGTTATCAATGTTGATTTAGGCGATTATCCTGAACCAACAGAACCTGATATTTCCAATGTTCCTTCTGCATCTGAAATACTTCAGCCTATCGTTGATTTGTTTCCTTTTTTGAAGGGCTTTGATATTTCTAAATCTATGAGAGCATCAGTCTCTTGCCCAACTGCGTCTTTTGAGTTGTTTGATAAGACTTATCATGTTGATACTCAATGTGTTTTATTTGAGCAGAACAGGGTGTTAATTCAGCTTGTATCTTCTATTGTTTGGGCGTTTATATCTCTTAGAATCATTTTGTCTGCGTGAGTTTTAATATGATGATTGCTTTTACTGGCTTGTTCTCTGTATTGTTATCTTCGCTATTTTCTTTGTTTAAGTTTTTGTTAAGAGGGGTTGTATTTAAGTTTATATTATTTTGGGGATTATATTTCGTTGTTCATGAATTTATTGCTGTGGTTTCTTCATGGTTACCTCAATCTAGCGACCTTGAGCAATTATTTTCTATGCTACCTGATTCTGCTTGGTATTTTTTAGATTTGTTTCAGGTTTCTTATGGGTTATCTGTTGTAATTAGTGCTTTATTGGTCCGTTTTTTTATTCGTCGAGTTCCTTTTGTTGGGTGATTTATGGCTATTTCAGCGTATGTTGGTGTTCCTGGCAGCGGTAAAACGTATGAGGTTGTTTGCAATGTTATAATTCCGGCTGTTAGTTCTGGTAGAAGAGTTGTTACTAATATCTATGGTTTGAATGCTGATAAAATTTATGACTATTGTGTTTCTCATAAAAAAACCTCTAAAGATGGCTTAGGAGAGGTTATTTTAGTTAGTAATTCTGATGTTCAGGATGAAAAATTTTTTCCTTATAAATTAGATGATGGTTTGTCTGATGATTCCTTTTGCAAGCCCGGTGATTTGATTTGTGTTGATGAAGTTTGGCGTATATGGGATAACGATAAATCAATTCCTGCATTTCATCGTTCTTTTATTGCTGAGCATCGTCATTTTAATGATGAATCTACAGGTATTTCATGTGATTTAGTTGTTATTAATCAATCTGTTTCTAATTTACCTCGTTTTATTAAAGACAGAGTTGAAACGACTTATCGCATGAGTAAATTAGTTGCACTTGGCCTTAGAAATCGTTATCGCGTTGATGTTTTTACTGGTGTTAAGTTATTTAAAACTAATTTGGCCTCCAGTTATCAATGCAAATATAGCCCTTTAATTTTCCCTTTATATAAATCCCATGAAAACGGGCAGGGGACTGAACTTGTTGTTGATAAGCGTCAAAATGCGCTTTCATCTAAAAAAATTATTATCGTATCTATTTTGTTGTTTATATCATTTTGTTTTTCTATTTATTATCTATATCATTTTTTCTCTGGCTTTACTGATGGCAATCAAATAAAAAATAGTACATCCGTTGAGGCTTCTTATGATAGTTATAGTGTATCTTCTGATTCTTCTTCCTCTTCTGCTGCTTCCTCTTTATCGACTTCTGTTCCGGTTTCAGCCCCGCCTCGGTCAAAAACTTGGCGAATTGCTGGACGAATCAACACAGGAAGTGGCGATTTTTATATATTATCTAATAGTGTTGGTGACATTCGTTTTGAGCCTTCTTCTCGATTCAATTTTAGTGGAACATTAACTTCTGCTGTTATCGATGGTGAGTTTATTTCTCGTTACACTGGTGAATGATATGCGTAAGTATCTGTTTCTATTTGCTTTGTTGTTTTGTGCTAATTCTTTTGCTGGTAAGGTTTTATTTGAACTCGACAGGGTTAAATTACCAACTGCTATCAACATGATTTATTTAGATTTATTTAATAAGCCTTACATGCTTTCTCCTGAGCTTGTGTCTGATGACAGACTTGTCTCTTTTAGAATCACTGACAATATTGATTCATATGAATTTGTTCGTCGTTATCTTAATAATATGAATATTAGAATATCAACAAAGGGTGGGGTTGATTACCTGTCATCTTTTATTCCTGATAAACCCAAAGAGCCTGTTTTTGATTTTGTTTACACACCTAAATATCGTTCTGTTTCTTATTTATCTGATATTTTAAGAGGTAAATTTTCAGGGCGCTTTGGTTCTTCTGGTGATATTGGTGATTCATCTCAGCTTTCTGCTGGTCAAGCCAGCTTTGGTTCTGCAAGTGATTTTATGAATCGTTCTGGTGATGTTCTTGTATATTTTGGTTCTAAATCTGATATTGCAAAAATTAATAAGATACTTCCTCTTATAGATGTGCCTGTTTCTGAGGCTTTAGTTTATGGTTATGTTTTTGAAGTGCAGTCTTCTGAAAAAAACGGTTCTGGATTGGCGCTTGCTGCAAAACTTCTTTCCGGGAAAGTTAATATTGGCATTGGTGCCTCTCAAACCTTTGATAATTTTATAAAAATCAATACTGGATCTCTTGATGCGCTGTATGAGCTATTCAAAACAGATAGTCGTTTTCATGTTGTTAGTTCTCCTCGTTTGCGTGTGCGCAGCGGCTCCAGTGCTTCATTTAGCGTCGGTTCTGATGTGCCTGTTTTGGGGCAGGTTACTTATCAGGGTGAAAGACCGGTTCAGTCTGTTGAGTATCGTTCAAGTGGTGTGATTTTTAATGTTTTGCCATATATTCGCCAGAATTCTATCGATATTGCTATCAGGCAGGAGTTATCTAACTTTGTTAAAACTGATACAGGCGTTAATAACAGTCCCACGTTAATTAAACGTGGTGTTACTACAGATGTTTCAGTTTCTGATGGAGATATTATTTTATTGGGCGGACTTGCTGAAACTAAAGATAGTGATGCTGAAACAGGATTTTCGTTTCTTCCTGGCTTTCTTTCTTCCTCATCAACTGAAAAAACAAAATCGGATATTGTTGTAATCCTTCAGGTTAAGAAAGTATCAGGCTGAGGCAGGCACCGCAGCTCTGCGAGGAGCACGCCGCAGCCTGATACTTATGTTTATTTGTTTGGTTGTGATAAAGGGGTTGTTTGTAAGTTATGTCTATCTTTGGCTTGATGTTAATGAAGATCTGTTTTTATGCCGTCAGGCATGGAAGGCGGCATGATGAGGTTTCATGTTGCTTCGTTGGTTGTCCGCCGATACCAGGGAGAAATTTCATAATGCGCGGAACAGCGCAACGCGCCCCCTGCAAAGCCGGGTTTTCATGGCAATTATCGAGACGAACGGCGCAAGACGTGAGTCGTTCAGGCGGCTTTGATGCTTGTTGATGGAATTGATTGTTTTCATCGTGCATGACAGAATTTAAAAGCCGGTGGCGGGGTTTCGTTAACTGTGGTGGTTTGTTTCTCCTGGTATCCGGCAGCCTAAAATTCCTCTTTACGGGCAGATGCACATTGGTGCGCATAATGTATATTATGTTAAATGCAAGATATCAACATACACCTGACCACCGTACCGACCTCATAGCTTTAATGTACATGCTCCCTCCCCATTACCCGACAGGCACTATCAATCGTTTTGCCTCGGGCATTTCTGTTTTTGATATACTCAAATCCATTGTCGCCAGGAAAATGTGCAAAGTGACTAAAGATAAATGGAGAATGTTATGATCAGGCAGAAGATTTTACAGCAGCTCCTGGAGTGGATTGAGTGCAATCTCGATCACCCTATCTCAATCGAAGATATCGCACAGAAATCTGGCTACAGCAGACGCAATATTCAACTCCTGTTCAGAAACTACATGCACATGCCCCTGGGCGCATACATCCGCAAACGAAGACTTTGTCGGGCAGCCATTCTTGTCAGACTTACTGCCAAATCAATGCTTGATATTGCGCTCTCTTTGCATTTTGATTCACAGCAGTCATTCAGTCGTGAATTTAAAAAATTGTTTGGATGTTCTCCCAGAGAATATCGGCACCGTGATTTTTGGGATCTAACAAATATTTTACCCCCGTTATTAACGCGTCAACATCAAAAGACAGATTGCACATTAATCCATCTTCCTGAAACACGTATTTTTGGCAATGCATTTAAATATGATATTGAGCTGTCTAATACGCCACCAGATGAAGAAGCAAAACTGCGCCGTAATCATTTATCCCGGTGCCTTCAAAATTTGAAGATGGATATCTATTACGTCTCAGCGTATACACCATCAACAAAATCGGTAGATTTGCTCACAGTTGAAACTTTCGCCGGTACTGTATGCAACCATGCGGATACAGACATGCCAAAGGAATGGACAACGGCTGGAGGGCTTTATGCATCTTTCCGCTATGAAGGAGATTGGGAGCACTACGCGAACTGGGTGCGGAACCTCTATCTGATAGAACTGCCAGCGAGGGGGTTAGTCAGAGTCAACGGCAGTGATATTGAGCGATTTTACTACGATAAAACTTTCGTAGAAAAGGATAGCAATTATGTTGTTTGCGAAATTTTCATCCCCGTTCGCCCAGCTTAGTTTGTATCGGTGTCACATTGAGGATTACCCTACCCTGCTACCGTCTAATCAGTATCAGGGTAGGTATTTAGTGGAATAATGGCGTTGAGAATGTCAACGCCATTATTCTTTATTACAGCAAATTTTTCATTCCGGGAGAAATTATTTTACTACCTCCTCACCCTCTTCAGTAGTAGCTTCCACGGCGTTAATAGTCACCGTCACAGGCTGCATTTCGTACCCACCATACGTCAGAGTGTTGAATGTGAATTTATATACCCCTGGCTTAGTAGTACTGAATTTACGCGTGATTTTCCCGTTCACGAAATGGTCAGCTTTCGACGGCAGGAACTGGTAATCATCCTCCGTCACCCCTGCAGGAGCCTGAATGTCGACCCACATATTCCCTCCAACGGGGTTGTCTGCCGACATCAGAGTAACCTCCAGCGTTGCGGTAGTCTTCCCGTCTGCCACCAGATCTTCTACATCAGATGATGCAGCAAGTACTGCATTTTTATCATCCGCAACGAATCTGGATTCGGCAGTTTTCGTCGATACCTGACCGTCGGTCCGATTCACTTTCGCTGTTAGCGTATATATCGCCGCTTTAGTGGTAGAAGCGGTGAATACAGCCTGCCCTTGCTCATTAGTTGTTGCAGTCCCGTTCGGCTCCAGATCTAACGTTGTCGGGCTGGCGGTCAGCGTCACTTCACTACCTTGCACAAGGTTGTTATTGGCATCAGTAACCGTAACTTTATAAGTCTGTTTGGCTTTACCATCTGCCAGTGCGCGGTTGCCAATCACCTCAATACTCGAGATGGTTGCCGTAGCCTTGTCAGCCACAAACGTGATGCTCTGCGCATCCGACATCTGGTCATTTCCTGCCGTTGCGGTGATTGCATACGTTCCCGCAGTCACAGAAACGACTCGCAGCTCGGCTTTACCTTCATCGCTGGTCTTCACCCAGGTACTCTCGTCATTAAGCGGTGTGACGCCCCGAGGCAGATTAAAGGCGACCATAGTTCCGGGAACAGGGTTGCCGTTTTTATCCTCAACAGTTGCCGTCAGCGTAAAGGCATCTTTGCCGTTTGCTGCTTTTTGAGCGGCAGTATCAACCTGAAGGCTTGCCTGACCGGTTTTGGCATCCGCTTTGAACTTCACCGTGGCAGTCTTCTGATTTTTATTCACCGAGAAAGTGATTTCGTGTTCCCCGGCAACTGTGGACATCAGCTCAATATCGGCTTTACCTGCCGCATTCGTTGTTACCGTATTACCCGTCTTGCTGCTCACTCCCTCAGGCAGAGTCAGTGTTACCGTTTGATCCTGCAACGGGTTACCATAGGAATCCGTTACGGTCAGGGTAACCTTGTTGGCGGACTGTCCATCAGCCAGTTGGTTATCAACATTCACTGAAATATCGTGAATGTTAGCCTCAGAAGCGTTACCCACAACGTTCAGCAGTAGCGGTTTCGAAGCAGCATCTTTGCCATTCACTCGAGGCCAGATAACCAGTTGACCGGCTGCAGAGCCTGTGGTTAACGTCGTAACATAGGTGCCATTGCTTTGTTCCGTCCAGGCTCCTGCCGAAGGTTGTTCCGTCCCTGTGCTGGCTACGCCACTAAATTCTGGAGCATCAGGTTTCAGACCACTTACAGGGTTACCGTTCGCATCCTTCGCCGTGAAGGTCAATTGTGTCGTCGTTTTGATCATCGGGGCTTCATTATCTGCAACAAGCGTGGAGTTCACTAACGACATCTCCCCGGCGGCGATGGTGACAGAAACCGCCTGCTTCAGAGCATCAGCGCCATCAACGCGCGGCATGATGGTCAGCTCACCAACTCCCGTTGCGCCAGCAGTCAGCATCGCCGTATAGGTTCCATTGCCCTTCTCCGTCCACTGACTGACGGATGGACGCTGCTGGTTGACGTTGTATGCATCACCACCAAATTGCGGTGTTTCCGGTGTAATACCGGTGATTGCGTTGCCGAATTTATCCTTCACAGTCAGCGTCAGCGTGATGCTTTCGCCTGCGGTAAGCGACGTTTTTGATACGGTCATTTCCGAGTGGTCAACCGCAATAGCCCCCGCTTTAACGTTAACCGGAGTTGCCTGTGCTGTAGCGTTTTTGCCATCGATCTGCGGCATAATGTTCAGCGCGCCTGCCCGCGTTCCCGAACGCAGAACAGCCGTGTATTCGCCGTTGCCTTTATGGCTCCAGCCTGTGACCGAACTACCAGACGCGGCGTCACCGGAAAGCGATGCGCCAAGTTTAGCGGTGTCGATATCAGTAAGCGCGTTTCCAAACTGGTCTCTGGCGGAGAAAGTCAGTTCCGTCGTGCTTTCAATAGCAAGATTGGCATCTTTTACTGTCAGCGTTGAAGTAGAAACTGCCTGATCCCCCGCGACGACAGTCAACTGCGCAGCGTCGGTGGCAGCTGGCTGACCGTTGAATAACGGCATAATGCGAAGATCACCTGTCTTTCCGCCGGTGGTCAGCGTAGCGACATAGGAACCATCGCCTTGCTCGCGCCAGCTGGAAACGTTCGCCCCTTCAGACGCAGCTCCCGTCAGGCTTGTCGACAGGGAAAGACCGCTGATTGCGTTACCATGCGCATCTTTTGCCACAAACGTCACAGTCGTGCTTTCCCCTGCTTTTACGCGATCCGATGCAACGGATACTTTCGACTGGCCTGAAGATAAAGCATCAGCTACCACGGTCACTTTAGCCGCATTAGCTGCTGCATCCTGGCCGTTGAGCTTCGGCATAACAATTAATTCACCCGCCGTAGTACCCAGAGAAATCTGCGCAGTCCACGTCCCATCGCCATTATCCGTCCAGCCTGAAACTGAAGAACCCGCAGCGGCAGCCCCCGTTAATGACGGTGTATCTGGAGTGAGACCGGTCACCGGGTTGTCATAGGCATCTTTTGCTGCCCAGATAGCTGTAAGCGTGCCACCAACTACCGGTTTATCCGGGTTCAGGGTGATGGTTGAATGCGCTGTATCAAGCGGTCCGGCGACAAACTTCAGCGTTTGTTGTAACGTTCCCAACTGATACTGCTCGCTAAAAGCACGCACAACAATGTTTCCGGCGCGGGTCGAAGAAACCGTGGCGCTGTAAACACCTGGGTTTGTCTCCGAAATGCTGCCAATGGTAACGCCATTGCTGTCCTGTGGAACAAATCGCAGACGGCTGGCTTCTCCCGTCACAGGGTTGCCATCGGTATCCACGGCAGTAAGCGTCAGCGTGTAGGATTGCTGACCATTGGCAACCACGTCACCTGACGGCTCATTCACACTCAGAGTCGATTTTGTCACATCCATCATAGTGGCACGCAGTTCAGCAGTGACGGTTTTGCTCATGCCATCAACGCTCACCGTAATGGTTGCTTCACCTGATTGCGTACCGGTGGTGAAGACCGACTGGTACACCCCAGCTTCTGTTTCGGTGATCTCCCCCAGAGTTGGTTGTGCCTGTGATTTAGCAGACTTAATGCCACGCGTTACGATGTTTCCGGCAGGTTTAAACGTCAGTTCAGTTTTGATCTGATCTTTCATACCCGTGATTGGCTGCCCTTCGGCGTCTCGCAGAGACAGAACCAGCGGCTTTTGCGCACTCCCGTTAGCAAGCATTTGGATACGGCTCTGACCGTCAAGCGTTAACGTAGTGCGATCGGCGCTCATACCTGCCCCGGTGATAACCACCTCAGTCTGTACGCGTTTTGAGGCATTGCCTTTGTTATCGTATGCGACCGCAGAAATTGCGTAATAATTGTCTTTGCCTGCCTGATAAGCCGGGAGCGTCACTTGCCACTGGTTACCCTGACCGGTAATTTTACCGCCTGCGGCCAGCAAGGACGGCGCTTCCCATTGCACATTTTTCAGACCGTGAGTTGCTTTGCTGACTACAAGACCAAGCGAAACCGGGTAGTGACTCCAACTTACTGATAGTGTTTTATGTTCAGATAATGCCCGATGACCTTGTCATGCAGCTCCACCGATTTTGAGAACGACAGTGACTTCCGTCCCAGCCTTGCCAGATGTTGTCTCAGA
>Ga0209547_100156_pt1 | contig 11383 bp, 9 predicted proteins | sample UppTromicrDC3115_FD_185843 | JGI IMG/M metagenome (GOLD analysis project Ga0209547, IMG submission 185843) | Upper troposphere microbial communities from Oklahoma, USA - DC3-115 (SPAdes) (version 2) | ecosystem: Environmental > Air > Outdoor Air > Unclassified | place: USA: Oklahoma | collected...
ATATTAGCAGCTGTTGGCTTTTTTGGATACAACAAGTACCAAGAAGTAGAATTAGAGAAAAATAAATTACAGGCTCAGCAGAAAGAAAATGAAAGCAGTAATTCTCAAAATACTAGTGAAATATCTAATAATGAGAATCAATCAAGCGAAAGTAAAAATAATAATCAAAAACAAGAGCAATCTACATCAGAAGATGATAACAATAACGAACAACAAGTAACTAGGGACAATGTATTCGATTATTTATTTGCTGGGTTGAACGAAATGTATGATGGAGAATTTGATAAAGATTTGATAACTTTCCAAAATCCAACTCAAGATGAAAACGGAGATTGGGTAATTATGGCAAATAATAAAAGTGGACATGGGTCTTATACATTTAGAATAACACCAGACGGATTAGTTCAAAATATTGATAATGCTGGTGGGTTGGAAGACTATGTTCAAGTTAATTTAGATTAGTGTAATCAGGACATAAGATTGAAAGTCTTAAATTCAGAAAAATACGGCTAGAGAAAGAAAATATTTCTCTAGCCGTATTTTTATATTTTTTTGGTACTCATTCTTATTATTTACATAATAGGCCTTTATCAGAACTACACAAACATCTTCTGTAAAAATCCTTTTTTACGATCTTTTAGTAAATCAACTTTATCTGATTGTTTTTCAATTAAATTATCTTGTTTTTCAAAGAAGTTGCCAATCTCTTCTTGTTCTTCTTTAGTATTAGAAATATTCATCTTTTTGGTTTTTAAAATACTGTAATGGCGTTTATATCCTTCTGGATTTACATTAAAATGTTGTAATAATATATAAAGATAGTGAATTAAGCTACCATCATTACTTGTTAATAATTTAACTCCGTCTCCTCCAATTATAAAAGGTTCCTTTATATACTTAACTATAGTTGTGTGATCTCCATAAACAATAACATTATCAAAATCTTCAATAGCTTTACCTTTTTCGTTAGAATATCCTAAAAAGATATCTTTTCCTTGATCAACTACAGGTATAATTCCATTTTCAACTACTTCAGAAGATTTTATTTGATGATTTTTAGAAGGTACTAATTTAAATATTTCTAAAAAATTTTTGTATTCCCACTCTGAATAATTATTTCCATTTTCATCTTTGAATCGAAGTTCTTGGGAGAAAATTTTCTGCATATATCCCTTTTTCTGTTCTTCTAATTTCTTTAATTTTTGTTCTTCTAATTCAATTTGGCGGTCGAGTTTGCTAAAGAAATCACCAACTTTTTGTTGCTCTTCTAACTTTGGTACAGAAATTTGATGATTTTTTAATAGAGTTAAACTAAGGTTTTTTTGACTACCATCATTTGATAATGAGCGTAATTTGTTATAATCTTTTCTCAAAAATTGATGCATAAATTTTATATCATTATTAGTTTGAAATATAGCACATGCTTGGTTTGTAGCAGCTTCAAAGTTTAGAATGGATGACATTCCTCTGGTTTTTCCCTGGCCATACATTGCAATTAAAATTGACTCTTTATAAACTAACTTAGCAGATGAGTTTTCCAACCCTTCTTGTGTAATATAGTTACTTGCTTTATGAATTTTTTTTCCATTTATATCACTGGTAGTTAACCAAGGAATATCTCCATTCCAATAAGACTTTTTAGTCTTTAGAGGAGTACCTCCAGATGTAAAATTACCCAAATCATTCAAATGAACGAGTTTCCACCCATCTTCAAATTCTGGAAATCTCAATTCTGGCACATTTTTCATATCATTAGTCATGTTTATACACTCCTAATTCTTTTAAATACTCGTTAATTTCTTGTTCTACGTCTGCGATTTCATCATCGATCTGATTCAAGTCCTTTTGAACTTGGTCTAAGTCGATAGGTTCTTCTTCTTCAAACGTATCGACATATCTAGGAATATTTAAATTATAGTCATTGTCTTCAATTTCTTTGAGACTTGCCACATAGCTATACTTATCAATCGCTTCTCTGTTTTCATAAGTATTAATGATTTTTTCAACTTGTTCATCTGTTAAGTGATTTTGATTTTTACCTTTTTCAAATTCGTTTGATGCATCAATAAATAAAACATCTTGATCTTCTTCACGACACTTTTTAAATACTAAGACACAAGTTGGAATTGAAGTGCCATAGAAAATATTCGCTGGTAAACCAATCACTGCGTCTAAATAATTTTTCTCTTCGATAAGATATTTACGGATTGTACCTTCAGCTGCGCCACGGAATAAGACACCATGTGGTAAGACTACCGCCATTGTTCCTTCATCGTCTAAATAGTGCACCATATGTTGAATAAAGGCGAAATCTGCTTTAGATTTCGGCGCTAGTTTGCCGTAATTACTGAAACGTTCATCATCGTTAAATTTACTGTCCGCAGACCATTTGGCACTGTAAGGTGGGTTAGCGACAACCGCATCGAATTTTTCATCCAAGAATGCGGGATTTTCTAACGTGTCTCCATTTTGAATATCAAAGTTTTCATAACGCACATCATGTAACAACATGTTCATTCGAGCCAAGTTATATGTCGTATTGTTACGTTCTTGACCATTGTAACGGTAAACCGTTGTTTCTTTACCCACACGCAGTAATAATGAACCTGAACCACATGTCGGATCATAGACATTTCTTAATTTATCTTTACCTAATGTAACGGTTTTCGCTAAGATTTTTGACACTTGTTGAGGTGTGTAGAATTCCCCAGCTTTTTTACCTGCATTGGCCGCAAAGCGTCCAATTAAGAATTCATAAGCATCACCTAACATATCAATTTCCATATCACTATGCACAAATGGTAGGTCGCCTAAGTTAACCATCACTTTACCTATAAGTGCTGTACGCTCTTTGACCGTATTCCCTAGACGTGTTGAACTTAAATCCATATCACTGAACAGACCAATGAAATCTTCTTCACTATCTTGGCCTAGCGTAGACGTTTCTACTTTTCTAATCGCTTGTGCTAAGTGTTCAATGTCAAAGCGTTGATTTTCAATTTCTTTAACCATACTACTGAATAAGTCTTCAGGTTCAATAAAGTAACCCACATTTTCAATCAGTTCAGCTTTTAAGTCTTCACGATATTCTTCATCTTCCCAAGCTTCTTCATATGTTAAATCTTCACCTGATAATGCTTCCGCGACTTCTGTTTCGGCTTTTTCTGATAAAAAGCGATAGAAGATAAGTCCTAGAATATAATTACGGAACTCACTCGCATCCATATTACCCCTTAAATCGTTAGCGATGGACCATAAACGTTTATGTAATTCAGCCTGTTGCTGACGTTGTTTCTCTGTAATTGACATTTTATTTCCTCCATTTATTAAAATGCTTTATGTTATATTTATTTAATTAGCCTTTGTATTAGCAACACATATCAAAACCTCTGCAATATTCATTATCACAAAGGTTTGATATATTTTCTAGCTACTATATTTTTCCGTCACTTCTTCGACAAATGATGTCACTGCTTTTTTCGTTTGACGTTTTTCGCGTAACTTTTTGTTTCCTACAAGATCCTTAAGGTGATCTTGATTGACAATACCGCTATATTCATATTCACCTGTGATATCTTTAAGTATCTGTTCATCAACTGCCTGTTGTTGCGCAAATTGATTAAATTCTGATTCACGTTTCGCTTTTTCAAATAGGATATAAGCTTCATCTATATTGTCTTCTTCGGACAATTCAGGTATAACATCATCGATAAACTCACGAATCAAATCACGTTTCAAACGTAATGTTGGATCATCCGCGTTGTCTAACATACGTCTAATTTGTTCACGATTACGTTGCTGTTCTGCTTTATCTTTTAAATCAATTTGTCTTACTAGATCCATGATATAAGATACATTAATTCGATCATTACGTAGGATTTCGATTTCAAAATCGATATCGTTCAGAATAGAGACTTTTTCAACTTCACCCCGTTTAGGCTTCACTTCGTCATATATCGCAAAATACTTACTCTTATAGTCTTCAAATTCTTGTTCATCCATACCGATATTTGCTTTTGTAAAATCAAACTCATCAAATGCTTTTAATCTCAGAACGAGTTTTGAAACTAAACGAAAGGCTTCCACAAATGCTTTTTTCTCATTTTCATCTTGAACTTGATCCATGTCTTGAGGTTTTAGTGCGACAACTTTCAATTCAGCTAATGCGTCAACAAACTCGGCTTTGTATTCATCATAATCTCTCATTAATACACGATCCGTGTCTTCAGTTTGAGAGAACAGTTTTAAGGCGTTATCTGTATTTTGTTTCAAGTCACGATAATTCACGATTTTACCAAATGGTTTAGTTTCTTTTTCCACGCGGTTCGTACGTGAATAGGCTTGAATTAAGTCATGATATTTTAAGTTTTTATCGACATATAATGTGTTCAACACCTTACTATCAAAGCCCGTTAAGAACATATTAACGACGATTAAAACATCAATTTTGTTGTCTTTGACACCTTTTTTGACATTTTTAGAGATGTGATTAAAGTATTCTTGGAAAGTATCTGTCGAGAAATTTGTGCCGAAGTTATCATTATAATCTTTGATGACTTCTTCCAATTTTTCTCTAGAATGTGCCTCATCCACTTCTCCTTCGTTTCGTTCTTCATTGGCGGCATAAGAGAACACACCTGCGACTTTTAAAGGATGTTCATAGTCCTTACTGATCTTTTTAAATGTATCATAATATTTCACAAGGGCTGGAATACTCTGAACGGTTAATATCGCTGAATATTGTCTATTTCTTGTATATTTATCGTGATTTTCTGTAATATGACGCGCAATGAGTTCAACGCGTTGATCAGATAACCAAACCTCATCAGTATTAATACCTTCAACCAATTCGTCTGTCTCTGTATCTATATTTTGAGCTTTAATGGTGTTGATATAGTCTACGGAAAAGCCCAATACGTTACCATCATGAATCGCGTCTTTAATTAAATAAGTGTGTAAACAGCGACCAAAGATGTCCGCAGTACTCCGACCATCCTGGCTTTGATTTTCTTCAAAACGCGGTGTACCCGTAAATCCAAAATATTGCGCATTATTAAAATGTTGACGGACAATGCGATGCATATCACCAAATTGACTACGATGACATTCATCGATGATGAATACTACTTTATCTGTCTTATATTGATCTAATGCTTCCGCATTATTCTGAATTGCTTTTGACATTTTTTGAATCGTTGTGACAATAAGTGGTAAACTCTTATCCTTTAATTGTTTAACGAGCTGTGCCGTATTATTCGTCTTATCCACGGAACCTTTGGAGAATTTATTAAACTCCTCTTCGGTTTGGCTGTCTAAGTCCTTACGGTCGACAAGGAAAATGACTTTTTTAATGTCATCTTGTTCTGACAATACTTGACTCGCTTTAAAGGAAGTTAATGTTTTACCACTGCCTGTGGTATGCCAAATATAACCATTATTACTCGTTTCCGTTGCTTGATGTATCAAGGCTTCAACTGCATGGACTTGATATGGACGCATGGCCATCAGGATATTGTCTGTTTCATTTAAAATCATATAGCGTGAAATCATTTTAGCGATATGACACGGTCTTAAAAATGTTTCAGTAAATTCATTTAATGTATTGATACGATTGTTCTCTTTGTCACTCCAATAAAACATATGACTTTTATATATTTCGCCATCATTATTAGAGATATAACGCGTATCGATACCATTACTAATAATAAATAATTGTATGTAGCGGAAAAGGCCCGTGTAGTTTTGTTTGCGATAGCGCATGACTTGGTTAAATGCTTCATTGATATCAATGCCACGACGTTTAAGTTCAATTTGAACCAAGGGTAAGCCATTAATTAAAATTGTGACATCGTATCTCGCTTTATATGTGTCATTTACAGATACTTGATTGGTGATTTGAAATTTATTTTGACACCAATTCCTCGTATCTAAAAATGATAAATACACTTCAGATTCATCATCTCGTTTCAAAGGCATTTTATCACGTAATATACGCGCACTTTCAAAAATACCTTTACCATTAATCATCGTTAATAAACGTTGAAACTCTTTATCTGTTAAAGGTTCCCCATTTAATTTCTCGGCATGACGTTCATTTAAAATAGAACGGAAATTATCTAATAATTGTTGTTCATTCCTAATGATTACCGTTTCATAACCGTTGGATCTTAGCTGTTCCATCATTTCAGTTTCTAACGCAAACTCACTTTGGTATACCATAACATCCCCCTTAAACTTACTTTTTCTTTTTATGATTATATCGTGTGATTGTATTTCCATAACAATTATAACATTTAAATTGTTATGGAAATACAAACAAACAGGTGAATCATTTGTTATTACAGTATTTTTATTTTGATCGTATTAAGTATAGTATATTTTAATATTATTGTATTTGATAACGCTTTATTTTTTGATAGCATGAAAAGTGAGTTTTATATAAGGGGGATGTATGAATGAAATTTAGAAAATTAGGGATGTTAGGTTTATCTTCTTTTATTATTTTAAGTGCTTGTGGTCAAAATACAGACGGTAATAATAAAAAAGACAATGATCAAACACAGGAAAGGGATAAAAAGTCAGATGAAATTTAAAAACTATCAAAACAGTATGTTAATTTTATGGAAATAATAAGTTTAAGGAGAGTTACAGGATGAATAAAAGTAAAGTTTATGTCATTACAGTGTTAACTATATGCTTAATAATTATGGCAGTCTGTTTACCGGTTTTAATTAAAAATGGCAGCTATTCGGCTATTTTTTCTGCTTTCATTCCTATAGCAATAGTAATAATTTATCTTATCTTTAATAAGCGAAATAATAATGATAATGAGGACTAATAGTAACCATAAAATCCCCTACCTTTAACCATCTTTACAATATATTATAGTATATATACCTATTTAGGTGGTGTGAATTTTAGAGTTATGTACTACTTTTCTAATTATTTTAATTTTTATTAATGGAGTAGTGTATAATATTCATAAGTAGTTTGCAATATTTTATAATTCAACATTTTATAACGAAATTACAAATTTAAATTTTACTTACTTAGTTAAAAATAGGGGTGACATTATGTTATTTAGTGAAGAACAATTAAAATTATATTCTAGGCCTTTATCAGATTCAGAAAAAGAAAAGTGTGAAAACGCAATTAGAATTATCCAAGAATCTCTGGAATCTTTAGGGTATGAAACAAAAAAAGGTATACACAGAAAAAATGAAAATACGCTATCATATCAAATTAAAATGACGAATCCATCGAAAGATTATGAATTAAGTATATTTGTTAAAGGTTCGTATGCAACAAATACCAATGTAAGACAAAATAGTGACGTTGATATTGCAGTGGTAAAAGAAAGTGAGTTTTTTGATAAATATAGAGAAGGTAAAACTAGAGAAAATTATAAATTTGTCTCTAGTAATAAGCCTCCGTATCATTTTAAAGATGAAGTAGAAGAAGCTTTGATTGAAAGATTTGGAAGAAGTGAGGTAAGAAGAGGTAATAAAGCAATTAGAATCAATGGCAATACTTACCGTAAAGAAACAGATTGTGTACCGTGTTTTAGATATAGAGATTATAGTAATGATTATATGGATGATCCAAATAATTTCATTGGAGGAATCACAATTTATTCAGATAAAGGTGAACGAATTATAAATTATCCGGAACAGCATATAAATAATAGTGTTATAAAAAATAACAATACAAATTATAAATATAAAAAGATGGTTAGAATAATAAAGGAAATAAGATATCAATTAATAGATAGTAAAAATGGAAATGCAGAACAAACTTCTTCATTTGGAGTTGAAGGTTTGTTTTGGAACATACCGGATTACAAATATAGCAATGATGAAATGTTAGGTGATACATTTAATGCATTAATTGCATTTTTAATAGACAATATAGATAAATTAAGTGAATTTAAAGAACCTAATGACATTCTATATTTATGCGATTCTCAAGAAAAAAATAATATTTATAAAAATTTTATTCTAGATGTAAAGAATTATTTTGAATATAGTGGTGAGAAAAAATATGAATGACAAAATAAATCATTTGATTAAAGTAACAGGATGGTTTACAGGAATCTTTTTCCTGTTACTTATTATAGTATCATGTACGGTATGGCAAATAGGATGGATAGATATCATAAGTTATACTGTAACAATATCAACATTTATTACTATAGGATATGAAAGGTCTATGTGGAAGTGGAAATTGTTTCGTATATTTAATAAGCAGGCTGATATATCAGGAGATTATGAGGCAACACTCAGATACTTTTATGGAGAAGGTGGAATTAAAGAGGTAGGTGTGGAAATAAAACAAACTTTTTTAACAGTAAATATTGAATTAAGAAGCGATGAAATTACTAGTAATAGTATTACAGCAGATATTATTGAAGAACATGGTAAAAATATATTGTACTATACTTATATAACAAATCCAAAAGCCGAATTTGAAAAGAAAAATCCTATTAATCGAGGAACAGCAAGATTAATAGTTGGAGAAAATGGATTGACTGGAAAGTATTGGACTGGAGCCGAAACCACAGGTGATTTAAGACTCAAAAAACTAAAATAAAGTATTGATACCAAAATAAATTCAATTTTATTTTGGTATTTTTAGCAATATCACTAACAAGGGGAAGCGTATCATAAGTGATGCGGTTTTTTAGACATTTAATAATAAAATTTACAATTATCAATAGTTTAACAGGATGGAATTGTGCATTTATATATTTTAGCTAAGAAAAGAGACTCGAACTTAATCGAGTCTTTTTTACTTGAGTTTATATTTTCAAAATCGTCTATTTTATAAACACCCCTAGAATGGTAATAACATCTGCAGCAAAGCTTGCGATATTAGATGATGATTTAGCGAATTGTTTAACTACAGACATATCATTATAATTGGGTGCCTCATAATTATTAAGTGAATTTTCTATGTTATTGATAGCAACTAATAAATCAGTATTACTTGTATCTGTCAATTCTTCATTATAAATAAATTTCTTTGCGTTGATTGAATTTATACTTTCAGCAAATATATTAACTTGATTAGCTTTTTTAATATCTACAGAATTAGTTTTTATATCAACATTTGTTTTTGATAATGGTACAGCATACAATTCAATTTCGTTATCAAGATACTTATTTAGATATTTTTCTATAATATTTTCTCCACTGTAATATGCTTGCCATTTGTAGCATTCATATTCATTACTTCCAAAAGTTAAAACATAATTTTTTTGTATTACATAATTTAAAACCTCAAACAACTCTTTACCTTTTTTATTTATTGGAGTACATTTTAATTTGATAGTTAACTGATTGTTATCAAGGTGTATATCTTTTCTGTGTCTTTCAATTATATTTATTATATCTTTTTCCATGTGTACAATCTCCTTAATTATTATAGGTTAACATAACATGTAGAAACTTAATTTATAAAATTTTTGATTTTATATGACTATAATTATTACTATTTCAAATCTACAGTTTCCTCAGCATTTGCAGATGTAATAGTTACTCCTATTAATGTAATAATACCGCCAATGATTGCGACTAAAGTAGGTACTTCACCTAACATAAAGTATGCTAATACAAGTGAAACTGCTGGTGTTAAATATAGAGAAATAGTGGCATCTGACACACCAATTTTTTGTATCGTATAGGCTAAGGCAATGTAAGGTATAACCGTTGGAAATGCGCCTAAATAAATAACAGATAATATCGATGTCATATTTGCCGTCTGTAATTCATTAAAACTTCCCGGTAAAAATATAAACATAAATAATGCGCCTGCAATAATTGTGTAAATCGTTAATGGAATAAAGCCATATTTATCTAAATACTTTTTCTGGAATGCAAAATAAACGCTTTCACCAAAGGAGGCTAATAAAACTAGTATGATACCCACTATAAAGACATTAAGTTTATCTCCATTACCTAGTGAGATTAAGGCCACACCTAAAAATGCAACAATTGACCCTAACCAAGCTAATTTTGAAAATCTTTCTTTTAAAAAATAAGTGGCAAGCAATGCCGAAAAAATGGGTGTTGTTGAAACAATTAAACTTGCTATACCAGCACTTACATAGTACTCTCCAATACTTAATGCAGTGTGATAAACTGTAAAACCGCAAAAACCTAATAATAAAATAAAAGGTATATCTTTTATTTGAGGAAGTGGTATTTTTTTAATAATGCCTAGTATGCATAATAGTATCGCAGCTATGAGTAATCTTAGAGCAGATAAATGTTCTGCTTTAAAATCATTTAGTGCTATTTTAATTACAGGAAAAGCTGAAGCCCAAAGGAAAATAGTAATTCCAAATGCAAAGTAAATTGATTTACTGTATTTATGATTATTCATCAACATCTGCTACCACTGTTTGTTGGTAGTCAATCAGAATTACCGAACGTACACCAATATTATCATCATTTCCTTTTTCAACTGGACTTACGTAATGACTTACATCTGGATCATAAACACCATAGGATTCTAAAGGTTGTGTGATTTCAAATACCTCTATTAAATCATTATTGTCGATTTCTTCTGGTTTATTACCAGCTGCCTCTGGAACTGCTATAGCATTTGTTCCCCCTGTCACATTTGTTCTTTCAATTAAATGTGCAAATGTGAAAGGTTCACCATCTTGATGCAAGCAATCAGGTGATGAAATTGCTTTGTCACCATCTTTTTCTACGTAAAGTTTTACGAAATGTACACCTACATGGATAGGTAAAATTTTGTCTTCTTCATTCCAGAATGTTTCTTTATAATTGGCTTTGATAATTTCATTTAATAACTTGTTATTTCGTATATTTTTTTCTATCGAATGAAACTCTCTATATGCTCCTGGGTGTTCGGGATTGAATTTACCTTGGAAGTACGCTGAATATTCTACATTATTTTTGTTTATTGTTGGTAGCCAATAAATATCTTCTGTTTCAGGTAAAATAATTGCTCTTGAGTATCTTCTATATCTATTCAAGTTTGGTGCATAATCATCTTCCGGTAAATTGCTAAAGTATTCTAATAATTCTAGATAATCATGTTGTATGCCTTCGTAATTTAAGTCTTTCATCAAATCATATCTTGCATAACCATTTTTTCTAATTCTACTCACTATAAAACATCTCCTTTAATATTATATTTTCATATTAAGTAATATGATTTATAATGAGTACAACCAATTGTCAGATAATTCACCCAACCAATTTAAAAAAGGATGATTTTTATTAAATGACGGATTGTAATATTAAGTGCAACACTCTTAAAATTTCATAAAAAAATGCCCATAAACGGCACTCTATTGTAAGATGTTAATAACCACAAAAACACATACAAGGGGTGCCGATATGAGCTATAT
>Ga0209547_100157_pt1 | contig 11204 bp, 13 predicted proteins | sample UppTromicrDC3115_FD_185843 | JGI IMG/M metagenome (GOLD analysis project Ga0209547, IMG submission 185843) | Upper troposphere microbial communities from Oklahoma, USA - DC3-115 (SPAdes) (version 2) | ecosystem: Environmental > Air > Outdoor Air > Unclassified | place: USA: Oklahoma | collected...
TTATATAATTGGAGATTAAATCATGAAGAAATATTTTAAAGTTGTTTATTTGTTTATAATTTTAGCTGTACTGTTAGCTGCATGTAGTACTAATTCTGATCAATCAAATAAAAACAAGCAATCAGAGCAGTCGTATGACAGAATTATATCGCTCATCCCTAGTAATACTGAAATTTTATATGAATTAGGTATAGGAGATAAAGTTGTAGGTGTATCTACAGTAGATGATTATCCTAAAGAAGTTAAAGATAAAAAACAATTCGATGCGATGAAATTAAATAAAGAAGATTTATTGAAAGCGAAGCCGGATTTAATACTTGCACACGAATCACAAAAAGCTACTAATGGAAAACTATTAAATGGATTGAAAGATAGTGGCATAAAGGTTGTTTATGTGAAAGATGCACAATCTATCAATGAGATGTATGATACTTTTGAGCAAATTGGTGAGATTACTGGCAAAGAAAAAGAAGCAAAATCGCTTGTAAAAGAAACAAAAGCTAATATCAAAAAAGTGAAAGATTCTGTACCAAAAGATGCAAAATCACAAAAAGTGTTTATGGAAGTGTCATCGGAACCAGAAATTTATACGGCTGGTAAAGGTACGTTTTTTGATGATATGCTAACTCAATTGAAGGCGAAGAATAGCTTTTCTAATTTAGATGGATGGAAAAAAGTGAGTAAAGAAGCTATTATTAAGAAAAATCCAGATATTATGATTTCGACAATGAGTATTTCTAATAAAGAATATCAATCTATGGTTGATAAACGTGGTGGATTCTCAGACATTAAGGCAGTGAAAAACAATCGCATTGAAACAGTCAATGGTGATCAAATTTCGCGTCCGGGTCCACGGATTGATGATGGACTTAAAGCTTTAAGAGACGCAATTTATAAAAAATAACTTTAGTGCTAAACCTCTGGAATCGCAATAGATACATGATGCATTTTTAACAGTCATGTTAGAGGGATGCAAATCTAATTTTTCTAAATAAATTTTGTAGTCTCATACTTGCAAGGATGGCTAGATAAAAACGATATTTAAAAGTATTTTGATTCAGTCAGCACTAACGATACAAATATAGAGGGGGGAGTGGGACAGAAATCCATTTCTCTATTAAAGATTTCGTTGTCCCACCCCGGCAAGTATGACTAGAGTTGAAATGTTTACCTGAGCTGAAGCTCATGCATAAGTCTCACTAACTTAATAAATTAAAGCAGTGAGACTTTATATTTTCAATTCAGTCATCTACTGCCTAAAATAATAGAGAGCCTGAGACATCTATTTATGTCCCAAGCTCTTATCTTTATTATATAAGGGAAACACTGATTTATACAAAAGGGTATAGTGTAAAACAAGTGCAAATGATATTGTAAGAAGTGAAAGATTTCAGTGAAAGCGTGGCAAAGACATGAGGTATTCTAGAGCAATTATCCTTTGGATTTTATTACTTATAGCCAGTGTATTGCTGAGTTTATTTTGGGGCATTGGTGCAATGAATGATACACTATCTCAAACTATTCTATTCCAAGTGAGAATGCCACGTATGTTACAGGCATTGCTTGCAGGTATAGGTTTAACAATAGCCGGACAAATGTTTCAAACATTACTGAACAATCCATTGGCAGATAGTTTCACGCTTGGGCTTGCTAGTGGTGCAACATTAGGTTCTGGTTTAGCAGTTGTAATGGGCGTGTCGTTTATTTGGTTACCTGTGTTTTCAATGGTATTTAGTATTACAACTTTAATACTTGTGATTACGTTATCTTCTGTGATGTCCAAAGGCTATCCTGTTAAGACATTAATTTTAGCTGGTATTATGATTGGAGCATTATTCAATGCATTTTTATATGTTTTAATAATATTTAATCAAAGTAAAATGAATAATATTGTCAATTATATGTTTGGTGGATTCTCAACTGCAGAGTATAATGAAGTGACTTATATAGGAATCGTATTAATATTTTGTCTAATTGTATTATTCAGTATGATTTCTAAAATTAAGCTTTTACAATTAGGGGATTTACGTGCACAATCATTAGGTATGAATGTGCGAGCAGTGACCTATATTGTGCTATTCATTGCAACTATTGTGACTGCAGTCATTGTTGCATACGTGGGTGTAATTGGCTTTATAGGTATGGTCATTCCACAATTAATACGCAGAATCAAAAGAAATTATCGTCTTGGACAACAGATGGTACTGAATATCATAATTGGTGGTACAATAATGGTACTTTCAGATTGGATAGGGAGCATTGTCCTGGATCCTTTTCAAATTCCAGCAAGTATCATTCTCGCTTTATTAGGTATACCAGTATTGTTCTATTTAATGGCGACACAACAACGTGTACAAGAATGATTATATTATATAAGGACAGGTGCAATAATTAAATATTAAAAAGATTAAGCGCGTTACAATTAAGCGTAACATAATTAGAAATATGATGATTAAAGAGGTAATGATAATGGATGTATCACAAGTTAAAGCGGTTGTTTTTGATTTAGAGGGCACACTTTTAGATAGAAAAAAGTCTAGAGAAAAATTTATTGAAGAACAATATGAAAGATTTCATGACTATTTAGTACGCATTCAACTTGCAGATTTTAAAAGGAAGTTTATTGAGTTAGATGATGATGAAGATCATGATAAACCAGAACTTTACAAAGCGATTATTAAAGATTTTCATATTGACCGTTTGACTTGGAAAGATTTGTTTAATGATTTTGAAATGCATTTCTATCGCTATGTGTTTCCATACTATGACACCCTTTATACATTAGAAAAATTAACTAAACATGGTTATTTAACAGGTGTAATTGCGAATGGACGCTCTAAAATAAAACAATATCGCCTTCATGCATTAGGTGTAGAAGATGCAATTAATTATCTTACAACATCAGAAACAGTAGGTTATCGTAAGCCACATCCGAAGATATTTGAAGATATGTTGGATCAGTTAGGTACGAAACCAGAGGAAACGATGTATGTTGGAGATGATCCGCTTAATGACGTTGCACCAGCAAGAGCAATGGGCATGATTAGCGTGTGGTTTAAAGAAAATGAAGAAGTAGATATTGAACCTTTGCCAGAAGAAGTAGATTTTACAATAACATCAACTGAAGAATTGTTGGATATATTAGCAATTGCAGAGAAAGGGAGATAGAGAATGAATTTATTTACAACAAAAGACGACATTGCGCTAAATTATAGAACAAGCGGTGAAGGTAATGCAATTGTAATGTTGCATACAGCTTTTGACAATTTAACTGTATTTGATACGATTGAAAATCAATTTAACGGTGACAACCAAGTTGTACTTGTCGATTTAAGAGGTCATGGTTATTCGGATAAACCCCATAAAATAGACTTTAAAACATATGCGGCAGATATTAAAGCATTGCTGGATCATCTATATATCACGAGAGCATCGTTTATTGGTCATGAATTAGGAGGCTCGATTGCTGTAGCCTTTGCGTCAATGTATCCTGATATGACAGACTCGATTACATTAATCAATCCGACATTATTAAATGATATGACACCAGAAGAACGATTATACCGTAGATATGCACCTCAAATTAGAAATTGGGATAAAGATGCACAACAAAAATTCTTGGATGAGCAATTGTATTATTCTAAACGTAAAGCGAAGAAATTTTTAAAACAAGTCGAAGATACAAATAGTATTGCAACGAAAGCGGAATTACAAGCCGTGAAGGATTCGTTTATAGATAATGATATTATGGATTATTTAAGTGATATTCAATTGCCTACGTTAATTATTGCAGGTCAACATGGTGAACGTACAACTATTGTAGAAGCTAAGGAAGTTGGAGACTACATTGGTGAAGTGAAATTTGAAGTGTTTACGTCATCTGGTTTGTATCCTTTTGTGGAAGAGAAAGATAAATTTATAAAATTAGTATTAGATTTTATAAAAGAAAATGAAGTTGAAGCAACATATTAAGTAACAAAAAACTGTAATTATAATGATTTTGATAAAGTGAATCAATTGGCCTGTAATCTTTTTGTAACATCACTGTTATTTTAGTAATATTTGTAGTATACTGTGTGTAAGCACAATAAGACATACAAATAAGGAGAGAGTGCTTATGAAAAAGTTAATTACAGCAGTACTCGTTTCAGGTCTAGCACTTACAGTTGCTAGTACAGGCAGTGTAGATGCAGCTTCGGGTAACTCAATCCAAAACGTTAAAGCATTACAACATGGAGATACGACATTAGAAGGTGCTAAATTAGGTGCATCGGTTCAAAGTGTTTTGAAAAATAACCAAAAACCTGTATATTCACATCGTCCTGATGGCAAGGAACATTATTATGAGTTCAAAAAAAATAATGGCGTGCTTGTTGTGACAGCGAATGGTAAGAAGGATAAAGGTGAAATTACACGCGTGTCTATGAGCTATAATGCGCCAGATGGTCCAACTTATAAAGACGTTAAACATCAAGTAAGTAAAAATGCGGTAACTCGTGAACATTATAATAAAGTTACTGGTAATTTTGGCTATGTGCAAGATAACAAATTATCTTATCAATTTAGCTCGTCATCACCAAGTGATAAAAACATTAAATTATATCGCATAGATTTGGCTGAATAATCGTCAGTCTAATATAAAATTAAGCAAATAAGGTTGGGACGTGAATGCGCATCTCAACCTTATTTTGATTGTCAAATTCTGTAGGAATTATGCGATTTGTTGTGTAAACACATGTGATCAAAATTCATTTTAGAAAAGTGAATTAACTGTATCGCCGTCGTGTTATTGTTATAATAGATTGATAAATGGAACCTAGATTAGATTGCATTGAAAATCGCTCATCATTTTAGCTATAATATTACAAACGAGTTATGGTGAGTATTATATATTACGAGTGCCTACACCTATGTACAGGAGAGTCAGAATCTCATACGTAAGTAGTCGTTTTTTAAAATTTAAAAGGAGATTAATATGAGAGTTAACGATAAAGTATTAGTGGAAAATATCAATGATTATTTCACTCATAAAGGCCTTTCTCCAAACTTAATAGAGGATATTAAGGGAAAACTGAAAAAGGATTTTCAAAAATCAGAAGCAAGAGATGAAGATTATATTGAATATAGACGAAAATCACCTGCAGAAATTATTCTAACAATTCAGCGCAATTTATTTACACTGCAATTAAATCCGATTATATTTTTTATAATTAATTTTATCTTAATTTCTTATCTATATGATAAACAATATGTAACATACCAAGCAGCTACTGGGACATCAATTTTTTATTGTTTAATCATTTTGCCGATTTCAATATTTATTTATTTGAGGATAGATTGGAAAAATTATTTATATAGCAATAAATTTGAAATGATAATTGGCTTAATTGTAGCAGTGGCTTCTTTCATTCTTGTTATTTCTCATGGCATAAACATGGATATCGGTATTGTAGCGGTAACAATTTATGCGCATCAAGTTGTATTTTTTATTGGTGTATTATTTAGTGTGTCTGGTCTTTATTTTGGCAGGTTAGAATTTACTGGTATTGGGCTATTATTTTGCCAAAAAACAATAGATGCTATGATTAGTAATCCTAATATTGCGCAAATAGGATCCATCGTTATTTGGATACTTTTATTAATTGTGATTATTTATTACACTATTCAGATTTCATCTAGAAATTAAGTGTTTTTGATGAAAAATTCAACATAAGTAAGTTAAACACGTTTCAATATGAAGTGCTAAAAGCTACGGCACAACATATATGACACGTGTTTTTTTATGACGAAAATCGTTCATTTTCCATTAATTAATAACTTAAATATAAAACATAGCGTGAATTTCTATATATTAGGGTATATAACTTCTGTAAAGGGAGGTGACCCATAAATGGAAAAAATTGCAACAAACTTTAACACCGAGATTACATACATCCGAGAGGGTCAAGGTATTCCTGTAATACTTATACATGGCTTAGACGGTAATATGGCTTCAATGTTTAGTTTAAAAGATGTACTCAAACACTCATTTGATGTCATTATTTACGATGTGAGAGGTCATGGTAAATCAACGAAAACAAATGCGTTTCAATTAGATGATCATGTCGATGATTTAAATACATTGATGTCCAAATTAGAAATTCCAGCAGCACATATCATTGGTCATGATATGGGTGGTGTTATAGCAAAACACTTTTCAGACGAATATGAATCGATGGTATTATCATTGACGCTCATTGCTTGCGATTTAGTAGAAAGTGTCCACGGTTTGAATAGATTAATGGTCGAACATCAAGATGAAATAGAAGGCTTCGATAAACATGAAGCGCTTATTTTACTTATGCCATATATGTATAAAGATTCAGAAAATGCGAAAAAGTGGCTGCAACATCAGTTCATTTACAGCAGACAATCTTCAGAAGATAGTGCCATTGCAGCACGTGCCTTAATGGGTTTTCCAGTATTTGAAAAAAATATAGAGATTAAGCATACGAGTATCCCGACTTTAATTATTAATGGTGAACACGATCCTTTAGTTACACAAGAGACTGTTGAAAAATATCGTAATGCATTCAGTTCTGTGCATGTGCAATCATTTAGTCAATCGGGTCATGCACCACATATCGAAGAACCACAACATTTCTTAGAAGTGTTGACATCGTTTATAAAATCTATAACAACAATGCAGAATATTAAATTGACAGAGTGACCTAAAAATTATATACGTATCTATTGATTTCTGAATATAGATACATAAAAAGGACCTTTCCAATTAGGGAAGGTCCTTTTATTATAGTAGGCTTAGACTTCTTTTTCGTCGTTAGCTTCTTTAATACGGTTGTTTACACGTGAAAGCAACTCGTTGATTTTTTTACGTTGTTTTGAGTTAACTAAGATTAATACAGTTCTTTCGTCATGTTCGTTACGTTTCTTATCAAAGTAGTCTTCTTGTGATAAGTTTTTAACTGCTTTAACAACTTGCGGTTGTTTGTAGTTTAAATGATTAATAATATCTTTTAAATAATATTCTTCACTTTCATGTTCGCTAATATACGTTAATACAGCAAACTCCTCAAAACTTACTGAAAATTCTTTTTTGATGATTCCTTTTAATTTATCAGCGTAAGTAACCATTGCTAATAATTCAAAACAATCATTGATTTTGGTGATAGCCATCCTTATTCCTCCCTATTGTAATGCCCAATCAAATATACATATTAAAAATGTTTTTGTATAAATATTTGTCTTAATTCAAAGTTAAATACAAAGAATTCATCATAATTTGCAGTCCCATTATATTTGGGTAAAATATATTAAAACTGCTATTATTTAGTTTATTATAACTAAATAAATTTAGAAAGTAAACAAAAATCTGTTTAAGCGTTGCATGAATGATTTAAGATATTAATTCAATTCTTTAAATACCAATGGTTGATTTGAAATTAATATTTCTCTATTTCAATTTTTCGTAATTTGATAAAATTTCTAACTAAGATTAATGAATTTAAAAGTGCTTGCTATTAATAATTGTTATAGTTATTGTTTGGAAAGTACTGCACTCGCATCCTTAGCTATTTTATCACCTTGTCTTAATCCTTCTAGAATTAACACATGTTTGTTATTACCCATTTTTTGTGCTTTAATAACCCGTTTTATAAATTTTTTATTTCTTTTTAAAAAAACAAATTGATTATCATAAATAGCAGTGCTAGGAATTTCAATTGTGCGACTGGGAATATTTATTTGAAAATGTTTCCCAAAATGAAATTCAGGTTTACTCGTAATCGTCATTGTATAATGAGATTTCTGCTTTGAATGATCTATTGCTACAGGTAAGGGGGCAATGGATATAATTTCACCAGTGAAACTATGTACTGGGTCTATTTTTATGTGTAATTTATCTTTCAATTCCAATGAGTTTACTATAGTTTCTGGGACTTCAGTTTTGATTATAGCATTTGGTTGATAAATTTGCAGAATGAGTTCATTTTTTTCAGAAGGATTTGTTTGATTTATCGTCACAATACCATCTAAAGGAGCATAAATTGTCGTGCGTAATTGAGATTGTAGTGTTTCGATTTCATATTGTGTGCGCTGGATTTCTAAATTGAGTGATGTGTATTTATTAGGGGGCGTTTGTTTTAAGTGAGCAAGGTATTTCTGTTTTGCTGTAATTTGATGTTCAATACTTGGATTATAATATTCAAAAAGGGGTGTTTGTTTTTTGACTTTGGCGCTATTTTTAACAAACCAATGATTAATGTAACCTTTAGAATTTATGTAGCGTATACGAGAAGTCTGTGTCGGCGTCTGTATGCCTGAGAGTACAGTTGGGGAATTATATTTCACATCTATGGTTTCAATAGGAGTTGCTTTAAAATTTGGCTTCAGAAAGTGAATATATGGCCAGCCAATGTAGATGATGCTACTTATGATACATACTAAAATAAATATTAAAATAGATTTTCGCAATAAAGTCACCTCATGTTGTTTGATGCTTTTATTATACAAGCACTGTTGAAGGAGTTTCTATAAAAAAATCAAGTCAATTACCGTTTGTTAAAAGTAATTGACTTGATAGTTCATTTTTAAAATAATCTTAATAATATTATACCAATCATCATAGCAACAATGCCTATAACTTTTCGAGGTGTTATCTTATTGACATGCGTTCCTAGTAACCCAAAGTGATCTATAATACTACCCATGAGCATTTGACCGAGCATAACGATAATTGTAGTTAATGCAGCACCTAAGTGGGGCATTAAAATAATATTTGTTGTGACGAAAATAACACCCAGTATACCACCGATAAAATAGATAGGCTTAAGTTTACCTTGTTGTGCGTGTGTAGTCGTAAGTTTAAGACTTCTATTAAAAATAAGCGTTAACATGAAAAGAACGACTGTACCTACAAAAAAGGATACTAAAGATGCTGCAATAGGTGATTGTAGAGATTGTCCTAAAGCACTGTTGATTGCAGTTTGAATAGGTGGACAAAATCCAAATATAAAGCCTATGAATAACCAAATATAAATAGTAGAAGTACTGCGTTTGTTCGCCATTGGATTACGACGTACATAGTTCATCAATATAATACCAAAAATTAAAAACAATATTCCCAATACTTTAAAAATAGTAAAAGGTTCTTGATCTGCACCAAACCAACCAAAAGTATCAATGGTTACACCCATAATGATTTGTCCAGCTACTGTCATAACGACAGTCAGTGAAGCACCTAGACGGGGTAAAAGTAATAAATTGCCGGTAAGGAAAATAACACCTAACATACCACCAACAAACCAAAGATAACTCAATGATTGATGGCTTATATAGTATGTACTAAAGATATGTGGGTTAAAAATAAAATTAATAAGAACTAAAAATATAGTTCCTGTTGCAAATGAAATCGTTGAGGCATAGAATGATGACTTGGTATAAAGACTAAGTCTGGAATTAATAGAAGTTTGAAATGGAACAACCATGCCAGCAACAATACCTATTATGTATAAAAGAATCATTAAATCACGCTTTCTATGGAGATAGCTATATTATATATGAAAGAGAAAGATAATCATAATTTTAAATTTATTGTAAAAATGAATGCATTTGGTCGAAAATAATGTACACAACACAGGAATTATAATAAAATATCTATGTTGATGATTTTTGAAATTTAAAAGTAATTAAATTAATGAAGTTTTTAAATAATAAAAGCAAAAATAGAAGTGAGTGACTATAGATATTGAAACAACTTTCCATAATTCGTCTTATAGATGAGGAAACTTTTTTCTTAGGTGCTGGTAGCAATGACAATATTAAAAAGAATCAGTTTTTAGAAGTGTTGAACTCAAGACGTTCATATAAAAATCTAGCGCAAATTGTTGAGGTCTATGATCAATACGCAATGTGCAAAAAACTTGGGAAAAAGAAAATATTTTTTGGAGATACGGTTAGATTAAGACCATTAAGAGATTAAGACCATTAAGAGATTAAGACCATTAAGAGATTAAGACAAGACATAAATTGAAAAGATTTTTCTATGAAAATACTAATTAATTCATCTGATTTCTGAATTATTTTCCATAGCATACAAAAAAGGCATGAAACGCTAAGTTTCATGCCTTTTCTGGTAGGAACGTAATTTTACAGAGGTTAAGTATTTGTCCTACTTGAGACTATTAATTTTCAAAAATCAATTTAGTCGTTTTATCGATGATTTGTGCTGAATGTGCTGTAGTTGGTATGCCGGATTTTGGTCTTAAGATGTCTAATTCAATCAATTTTGTCATACCTTCTTTAACTGCAGATTCGTTTAGAAAGTGTTCGATTTTGGGTATTTGAATCTTGATGGCTTTATTTACAGCATCATTAAATATAAGTTCTAATGTTTGGCTCATAATTGTTATCCTCCTTAATTAATTGTTTCTGTTTTGATAACTTCTAATTTATCAAAATGTTCTCCTGTGATTTGCTCGATAATTGATTTAAAGCTCTTTAGTTGTTCTGTCGTTGCCTCGGTGCTTAAGTTTGTAAAGTGACGTTTGACTTGTGTTGCTTTTCCATCTTTATCGAACAATGTGCGCGACAATGTGACTGCTAGCTGGCTAATTGTATTCATGTTTGTCACCTCCTTTCACTATATATATCGAATAAGAGATGCAAATTGGTCAAAATAATTTAAAAAATTTGAGCTAACCTCTTCCATGTGACATAAATATCATATATCATTAAATAAGAAACATTTGGACGATGAGAGGTGAATTTATGAATCAAGTAGATCCAATTAGAGATATACATGAGATACAAGCTATGTATAAAGTACTACGAAGTAAATCAGAACGAGATTACTTATTATTTAAGTTTGCAATACATACAGGCGTGAAACTTTCAGAGTTATTAAACTTGTGTGTGAGTGATGTTCAAGGACACGATCAAAATATTAAACACTTTTGGCTTGAAGCACATGCGCCAAATATTCATATTAGATTACCTGGAACTTTGAGAAATGAATTGACACAATTTATTGAAAACGAACAATTAGAAACAGAGCAATTGTTGTTTCAATCAAATAGAACACTAAAAGGTTTATCTAGGCAGCAGGCTTATCGTATTATACATGCGGCTGCAGAAGATATTGGTATGTTACATATTGGTTTAACAACTTTAAGAAAAACATTTGCCTATCACGCGTATCAATCTGG
>Ga0209547_100158_pt1 | contig 11180 bp, 8 predicted proteins | sample UppTromicrDC3115_FD_185843 | JGI IMG/M metagenome (GOLD analysis project Ga0209547, IMG submission 185843) | Upper troposphere microbial communities from Oklahoma, USA - DC3-115 (SPAdes) (version 2) | ecosystem: Environmental > Air > Outdoor Air > Unclassified | place: USA: Oklahoma | collected...
TGCCTGCTAAATCGACAGCATCAGTGAAGAAACCGACAACGGCAGTGAAGAAGTCGAGTACAACGCAGAAGAAACCAACAATGTCAGTGAAGAAGCCGAGTACAACACCGAAAAGACCAACAACGTCAGTGAAGAAGCCGAGCACAACACCGAAAAAACCAACAACGTCAGTGAAGAAGCCGAGCACAACACTGAAGAAATCAACAACATCAGTGAAGAAACCGAGCACAACACCGAAGAAACCGACAACGTCAGTGAAAAAGCCGAGCACAACAGCGCAGAAAGCAACAACGACAGCGAAAAAGTCGAGTATAACGTCGAAGACCCCAACAACGTCAGTGAAGAAGCCGAGCACAACACTGAAAAAACCAACAACGTCAGTGAAGGAACCAAATACAGCACCAAAGACATCAATAGAATCAACGAAATCAAGTGAAGAACAAACAGGAACAGAACCGACAAAATCGAATAATACGCATGCTCAACAACCTGTTTCAGTACCAACAATCAGGAATCCTGTTCTAGATACGCCAGTTGAAACAGGTAAACCAGACTATTATAAATCCATGACAGATTTATATAATAATACTAAAGAAGGTATAGATTGGAAAAAAGATACGCGTGATTCAGGAAGTCGAGTGCTGATTGTAGCACCCCACGGCGGAAATATTGAACAGGGTACCTCGGAGTTAACAAAATTAGTTGCTAATGATGGAAATTATGATTACTTTTCTTTTGAAGCTATCCGACCGTCTAATAATACACAATTACACGTCACATCGACACATTATGACGATGAGACATTACATGAAATGATAGAAGAGCGTACTGCAACGATTTCAATACATGGTGCTCAGGGAGACGAACCAATCGTATATTTAGGTGGTGCTAAGTCTCCACTAAGAGATGCGATTCAAAGCCAATTAGAAAGTAAAGGGTTTGTCGTAAAAGTACCACCAGAATATCTCGGTGGCGCAAATAGTAATAATTTTATTAATAAAGTAGATGGCAGTACAGGTGTTCAATTAGAGTTAACAACGGCTTTAAGAAAAGCTTTCTTTAAAGATGGAAACTCAAGCACAGCTGCACGTAAAAATACAGATAATTGGACAACAACGATGTATGATTTCGCAGCAGCGCTAAATGATGCAATTAAAAGTGTGTATCCAGTATAGTTTTATTTTTTGAAAAATATCAGTCTCTAGAAGATTGGTATTTTTTAATCCATCATCTTTAACTCATACTTCTAATAAATGTACTTCACATTAATTTTTGACATATTTATATTGAAAGTATTAAATGAAATTAAAAGGAGGGGTGGACATGGAAAATAATTTAACAGATTTGATTGAAATATTTAATCAGTCATTAACAGAAACATTAATTAATGATGAATATCTTGCAGAAAAAATCATTGAACACATTCAAAAGAATATAACGGATGAGGAAAAAGTACAGTTTGAAAATGTTTTAAATAATCAATGGGATACTGAATTATTTACATTATCTGACATAAAATCATTTAAAACATTGAAAGATAATAACTTGATACATAAAATAAGTGACTATTATTATTTTATTAGTCCAACGTTGTTTAATGCGTATAATAAACTAGAATTGAATAGTAAATATGAAGACCTTCCGTTGCTTGGATTTTATGAGAAAATTGAAATAGAGAGAACGATGAAAATTGAAAATAAAAGAGACGTCCTTAATGATACAACACTGATTGAAGCTATGGAAATTTATGAAGTAGAAGATCTAAAGGTGATATGTAGAAATTATGGTATTAGAGGTTTTTCAAATAAGAACAAACAAGAATTAATTTCACTAATCAATAAACAATTTTTTGCAGATGATCGTATTATAAATGAAATACTAGTAGATAGTATTTCAGCTCAAATGTTGAAGGAATTAGTAATAGCGGAGCGTAATAGTATTATTGATGTTGGAGGGTTTCGTAGAGGAAGCCTGCCATTTATTATAATTGATTATGCATATCATACACCAAGTATTATTTACATACCGGCTGACGTGAAACATTTTATAAAAGATAAAATATAAGTGATTATTTATAGTTTGACGATGCTATAGATAAATCATGTAACAAAATAATATAAGGTCATTTCATTAAATTATAAATACTTTATTTCCTGTTGAATTTTTGTGTTTATATTATGACTTTAAGTCATTCTTTAGATTGTACACGTTATATTTGCTGTTTTATAATGGGCAATTGAATAAATAATTATAAATCAAAGTCATTCTAGGAGGCATTTTATTGAAACAGGCTAAAGAGTTGGCACAACTTTTAAAATCTTTAGATGGTCAGAAATATGGGGCGTACAAAAGGATAAAGGGTGAGTATCAATTTGAACAGTTTCGTCTTGCAATTGATCATGCACAAGTAGATCCATATGCACCACCTTCTAAAATGAGAGTAATCATGAAGCGCGACACTGCAAATATTCCAAACCACCTCTTAGATTCAAAAGAAAAAGTCGTTGCAACATCTGATTTCTTAACACGGGCATTTAAAGAAAAAATTGAGTCGTTTAAACATAGCGACAAGTATTCTAAAAATGTGAAAAATATTTCTATTGATCGTTGTGGTCAAGAAATTATAGAACGTACTGCGGTCGTAATCAACAACGAAGAGATAGAAGTACGAATAGAAATAGGTTTACCGGCAGCTGGCAGAAAAATTTTAGGGAAAGTTACTTCAAATATACTAATAGAAATGTTACCAAAAATAGTAGAAGCGGCGCTGCTCTATAAAAATATTGATCAAGTTGGACTTGAGAAACAAGTTACTTTAATGTTAGATCAAGTTTATATTCGCGAAGCGCTTGAGCATAAACAACTTGTATCATTTGTAGCGAATGGTTCGATACTACCTCGTAAAAGTGGTGTTTCAGATAAACAATTATCAGGAGCCGTAGCGTTTCAAAGTCCGAAAAGTGTAGAGGTTACATTGTCACTTCCAAGTGGTAAAAATATTTCTGGTATGGGTGTGCCTAAAGGTATTACTTTAATTGTCGGCGGTGGTTTTCACGGGAAATCAACGATACTTGAGGCATTAGAGCGCGGTGTATACAATCATATCGCTGGTGATGGTAGAGAATATGTTATCACTTGTCATGATGCAATGAAAATACGTGCGGAAGATGGACGCAATATTGAGAAGGTAGATATTAGTCCTTTTATCAATAATTTACCGGGAAATAAAGATACGCATCAATTTTCAACTGAAAATGCAAGTGGTAGTACGTCACAAGCGACTAATGTTATGGAAGCGCTAGAAGCTCATACGTCGTTATTACTCATCGATGAAGATACGTCTGCGACAAATTTCATGATTCGTGATAGCCGTATGCAGCAGTTAATCTCACCTGAAAAGGAACCAATTACGCCTTTTGCAAGTAAAGTTAGCGCACTTTATGAAGATTATGATGTTTCTACAATATTAATCGTTGGTGGTTCTGGAGATTACTTTGAAGCGGCAGATCATGTGTTAATGATGGATGAATATGTACTCAAGGATGTTACAGAAAATGCTAAATCGATTGCACGTGCAGATGCTAGTTATACTAATATGAAAATGGATCAGACATTTGGTGCATCGCCATCTCGAATCCCTTTAAAATCTAGTTTTGCTAAAAAAGGGAAGGATGCGCGTTTTAAAGTAAAAGGTCAATTTTCAATTTTATATGGAAAAGAACTTATAGATATTTCAGGCTTGGAACAACTTGTCGACCACAGCCAAACGCAATGTTTAGCAGAAATGTTGGATTATTATCAGCAACATTTATTAAATGAACAAGATACGATAGCTGAAGCAGCGAACAAACTCTATCACATTATAGAGAAGCATGGACTTGATACAATTTCTTCATTTAAAGGTCATCCAGGAAATCTCGCATTACCGAGAAAACAGGAGTTTTGTGCAACACTGAGTCGTTACCGCGGATTAAAAATAAAAAAATAAGTATAAAAAAAGACATCAATTTTCGACGTTCATCGAAGATTTGATGTCTTTTTAATACTGCGGGATGTCTTCTTTCCCGCTATATGATTTGTGTTTATTTCAGTACTTTGAAATCTGTAACAGTTGGCACATTGACATCTGGGTGTTGTGTTAAGTAATCAATAATAAGTTGTGCGCCTTCTGTCTGAATGTCTTTGACAATTTTGTCGGAACTGAACATTGTATAACCACCACCACCAACGGCACGATAGTTATTAAGTACGATAGTATAAGTTGCTGACATGTCCATAGGTTCACCCTTAAACAGGATATTCTTAACACGATCACCAACGGGCGCATTAACATGAATTTCATAATAAATACCACCATACATATCATAATTGAAATGCTGTGGTTTAGGTTTAATTGAAGTCGGGCTGACTACAACTTCACCATTTTCAATATCGAAATAAGCTGCGGATTTTTCTAAAGATGCTTTTATTTCATGACCGGACATAGCTAATACGTTAAACGTATTAGGGAACGGATAGTTATTAATGACATCGCGCATTGTAACTGTTGTATCGAAACCAGTGGCTGTATCAAATAATGCTGTGCTTGAAATATCTGCCTCCGATACTTCTAATAAAATATAATTAAGCAAATTAATAAATGGGTGAGGTTGCTTACGTGCCTCAAAATGGTTGTCGATACGCATGGGTTCATGCAAAGAAGCAATTTTTGTATCTAACCAAGTTTCGACATCATTGTCTAACGATTTTTGTGCATCTGTTAAAATTAATGGGTGTTTGCCAGTTACTGGCAGTAATTCGCTTTTCGCATGACGGACAACACGCTTATTTGTAGCATGATGAGCGCCAACTTCGTCCATGTTAGACACAGATGATTCGGTGATATCTAAAGTAATCTTACCGACATGTTGACCTTTTGTACCTGGTTGTATGACAGGTATACCGTTTATCACTTCGGCAATGGTTTGATGTTGGTGGCCAGTAATGAGGACATCGATGCCTTCAAATTCAGTGAGTAAGTCATAGCCTTCATTTTCTCCAGTGAGTAATTCAGTTGTTGCACCTGTATGGATATCTTTCTCAAAACCACCATGATAACAGACTACAACAATATCAGCTTGCTGTCTGACTTTAGGTAGTACACGCTGTAATCCTTGTTTCGCACTTTCAAAGGTAAGCTCTTTAATATGTTGCGGTTGTTCCCAATTGGGTATAAATTGCGTAGTTAAGCCAATAATGCCAATTTGGATGCCAGCTTGTTTAATATATGTGACGCCTTCACCTGTAAAAGGTTGGTCATTTTTTAAAATATTTTCACAAAGTACAGGATAATTCAATTGCTGCAAAGTATCTTTTAGATAACGCATACCGAAATTGAATTCATGATTGCCGACGATTCCCACATCAAACCTCATATCGTTATATATGTCGGTAAGTGGTTTACTACTATTTAAATGTGACGACAAGTATGAACAAAATGGAGACCCTTGTAAGAAATCACCATTGTCTATTAATAAAGTATGCTTATGTTGCAAGCGGTCTTGATCTATTGTTTGTTTCGCTTGTAATAGTCCCATAGGTAACGACTGGTGTGCTTGTTGGTAGTCAGTCGGAAAAATATAGCCATGTACATCGCTAACGACATAGAATGCGAGCTCAGTCATATGGGCCTCCTTAGTCAATTGTAATAGTTTGTGTATTTAACGCTTTTTTACCTTGTTTTAATCTAATATTGGCTTGACCATGTTGATCTTTAATAATTTTAGCAGAAAGCGTTAAAGTAGCATTTCCAGATCCGTCTGTCTTCACTGTTTGACTATCGCTATAACCTGCAGGGCTAAAGTTTTTACCATCTGACGAAAATTGACCGATTTGTGTACCGTTTTCAGTATAAATACCTAATTTTAAATCTTTTAATGTGCTATTAGGCTGATTTGATTTAATATTCACATTTAATTTGAAAGTTTCATCAGATTTCACGTGTTCAGGAAGATTGAAAGCTACATTTTGTATGGTACCTGAGCTGCCACCTTGATCAGTTGGAGGATTTGTATCGCCACCTGTATTTCCGTCACCGCTACCGCCTGTATTTCCTTGTTTCTCTGAACCATAGCTACCTGCAGCAAATGTTGAACGATCATACCACTTATAATTTGGGCTTGGTTGGCTCCATGGCTCTGCTTGTGTTTCAGTTGAATTTGCAGGGACTTCAAAATCTTTTAATGGTGTCTTACTGTCTAAAGTAACGCCCATATCTTTGATCGATTGACTGTCATCAGATTTGTTCAACCACTTTGTTAAATTTTGTAAAAATTGTCCGTTGTTTTCTTCTTTAAAGCCATCATATGTTTTCTTCGATTGTCCAGTATCTTCACGCTTATATTTTGGAGAACTGTCTTCTACTAATGAAGAATCACCAATAAATGCAGCCTTACCTTTACCGACTTTAGAAACAGCAGCATAAGGGCCTTCATCTTTTCCTCCGCCAGCATACACACCTTGGTCAACGGCATGTGACCATTTTTTTGACTGGTCTAAATTATCTGGCGCATAGGCAATCCCTTTTGCTAGTTCTGGATTGGTAATCGCAAGTGTTGATCCGGCGTGAATAGACAATGATGACACATTGTCAGTGATACCTAAACCGTCTTTCCCTTTAACAAGGTTCGTTGTATTCATATCTCCTAAAGCATTATATCTGAATCGGATACCGAAATTATCTGATAACCAGTCTGAACTCTTTACACCTTGCATTGCTTTAGATGATTTCTCATCTTTAGACATATCTTTTGTAATATCTGCAAAAGCACCTCGACGATAACCATTCATTGCTTCTGAAGAATCGATACGATTTAAATTTCGATCTGCATTGTAATGATCAGCGATAAATACAATATTACCGCCTTGTTTCACATAATCTACCATTGCTTGTTGCTCAGTTTGTTTGAACGGTATGTTTGCTTCAGGGATGACAAGCATTTTTTTACCACTTAATTTTTCGGGAGTAATATTAGATTCGCCACGTAATTCTTTCACTTGATAGCCTTGTTGCGCAATACTATTGGCATAATCAGAGAATCCACCATCAATAACCCAGTCTGCCGCACCTGCAGTTTGTCCATGTGTGTTATCAAATAAGACTTCACCGTTTTGATTCTGTCCAATGGATGGTGCAGTGTCTTCCGCAGCTTGAGTTGTACTTACACTCGTTAAAGTAATTGCAGAGGTAATTAAAAGGCTTGATAAAAGACGATATGATTTTTTCATTAAAATAGCTCCTCTAAATTTTATTTTTATCTATGTATCAATCATTTGGAAAATAAAGATGTAAACAATTTCTTTTTCATTATAATTTAAAATTAAAAGATGCACAGTCTCACAGTGAATATTTACACAAACTTAAGAGTGGCTTAAAAAATGAATAAAGTTTAACAAAACGCTTAGCATTTTTACTTTAATTAAATAATTTATATAAGAATTATATGATAGCATTAATTTTGTAAGTAACATGTGAAATTTATACATATATTGGAAGGGGCTATTATTTTTATGAAAAGATTTAAGTCAATTAAATCAATAATGGTGTTAGTTGTTGCAGTGACGTTATTGTTAGCGGCATGTGGGGGCAAAGGCAGTTCGTTAGATAGTGGTAAAGATGGCGATAGCAAGAAGAAAGATTATAAACCAGAAGAGTTAACAGTACAATTTGTACCTTCTCAAAATGCGGATAAGTTAGAAGCAAAAGCAAAACCTTTAGAGAAATTATTATCAAAAGAGTTAGATATTCCAGTTAAAGTTTCAGTATCTACTAATTACAATACAATTGTAGAAGCAATGAAATCTAAAAAAGTAGATGTTGGTTTCTTACCGCCAACTGCATATACATTGGCACATGATCAAAAAGCAGCTGACGTGTTATTACAAGCACAACGTTTTGGTGTAAATAAAGACGGTTCTAACAGTGATAAATTAGTGGACAACTATAAATCAGAAATCCTTGTGAAAAAAGATTCAGGTATTAAGAGTATTAAAGACTTAAAAGATAAAAAAATTGCATTACAAGATGTAACATCTACTGCAGGTTACACATATCCAGTTGTTGATATGGATAAAGAAGGCATTAACCCTAACAAAGATATGAAAGTTGTTAACGTTAAAGGACATGACCAAGCAATTATTTCATTAATGAATGGTGACGTTGATGCAGCGGCAGTATTCCAAGATGCACGTAATATTGTTAAGAAAGATGAACCAAAAGTTTTTGACGAAACTAAAATTTTAAAACTTACTGAAAAAATTCCGAATGATACAATCTCTGTAAGATCCGACATGGATAACAAGTGGAGAGATAAACTTAAAAAAGCATTTAAAGATATTTCAAAAACTAAAAAAGGTCACAAAATCATCAGTGAAGTTTACTCACATGAAGGATATACAGACAGTAAAGATTCTAACTTTGATCAAGTAAGAGAATACGATAAAAAAGTTAAAGACTTAAAATAATCACATTTCGTGCGATATTGAACGTGATTCGAAAGTATATTTAAAAAATTAAAAGCTACGCTCAACTTGAGCTAGCTTTTCTTTGTATGAGAAGGGTGTTAGAAAATGAGCCAAATTGAATTCAAAAATGTGAAAAAAGTTTATGACAACGGACATGTTGGTTTAGATGATATCAATTTAAATATTGAGAAGGGTGATTTTGCAGTAATTGTAGGATTGTCCGGTGCTGGGAAGTCTACATTATTGCGCTCTGTGAATAGATTACATGATATCACATCCGGCGATATTACTATTGAAGGAGAATCGATAACAAAAGCAAGTGGGAAAAAGTTATTGGAGATGCGACGTAATATTGGCATGATTTTCCAACATTTTAACCTAGTGAAGCGGTCTTCGGTTATGCGTAATGTCTTGAGTGGGCGTGTGGGCTATCATCCGACATGGAAAATGGTGCTAGGTCTATTCCCAAAAGAAGACAAGGTTAAAGCATTAGAAGCTTTAGAACGTGTAAATATTCTAGAAAAACATAATGCGCGTTCAGATGAATTATCTGGAGGGCAACAACAACGTATTTCAATCGCACGTGCATTGTGCCAAGAATCATCTATTATATTAGCAGATGAGCCCGTAGCTTCATTGGACCCACTGACAACAAAACAAGTAATGGATGATTTAAAAAGAATTAATAAAGAACTAGGCATTACAATTATTATAAATCTCCATTTCGTTGATTTAGCACGTGAATATGGTACAAGAATTATTGGATTACGTGCTGGTAAACTTGTATTTGATGGTCCGGTTGAAGAAGCAACAGATGAAGCTTTTAGTGAGATTTATGGACGCTCTATCAGTGCAGATGAGAAGTTAGGAGTGGATTAAATGGCTGCCCCAGAAAAATCATATGATCAGTATTTGACGAGGAAGTTATCCCAAAAGACACTCTTTTCAATGTTGTTAATTCTGTTTTTGGTTATTTGGAGTTTTATTTACACAGGTTTCAGTATCACTGATTTGTTTATAGGTATTCCACAAATCGGGGAATTGTTTACAGCTATGTTCCCGCCAGATTGGTCATACCTAAGTGACATATTACAGCCTATGATTGATACGATACGCATGGCGATTGTTGGTACATTTATCGGTTCGATTATCGCGGTACCTGTAGCGTTACTGTGTGCACATAATATTGCTCAGTCTAAATGGATATCGGTACCTATGAGATTAATTTTAAATATTGTACGTACAATTCCTGAATTACTGATTGCGGCCGTTTTCGTTGCTGTGTTTGGAATTGGTCAAATTCCAGGTGTTTTAGCAGTAATGATTCTCACAATTAGTATTGTTGGAAAATTACTTTATGAATCTTTAGAAAGTATTGAACGTGGTCCATTGGAAGCGATGACTGCTGTTGGTGCGAATCGTATTAAATGGATTATCTTTGGTGTCGTACCACAAGCATTAGCCTCGTTCTTTTCGTACGTGTTATTCGCATTTGAAATTAATATTAGAGCAGCTGCCGTATTAGGATTAGTTGGTGCAGGTGGTATTGGTCTGTATTACGACCAAACGCTAGGGCTGTTTCAATATGACCGCACAGCTATGATTATTATCTTCACCTTAGTCATTGTGGTAGTGATTGATTTAATCAGCTCGAAAGTGAGGGAGAAATTAACATGACAGATATGACAAAATATGATGCATTGAAAAGCAATAAGCAGAATAAGCAAGTGATTACACGCGTTGTTATCTCTGTTGTTGTGTTAATCGTACTAATTTGGGCATTTGCTGGTATGCCAGCATTAGAGATTAAATCGAAATCTATGGACATATTAGGTTCTATTTTTAGTGGGCTGATTCATCCAGATTTTGGTTTTGTTTACAATAAGGGTGGAGAAGATTTACTTAGAGGTTTGTTAGAAACCTTTGCCATCGCAGTGATTGGTACGTTCATCGCTGCAATTGTGTGTATTCCTTTTGCATTTTTAGGTGCCAAAAATATTGTGAAATTTAAGCCAGTTTCTGGAACAAGTAAATTTTTGCTTAGCGTCATTCGTGTGTTCCCAGAAATTGTAATGGCCTTAATTTTTATCAAAGCTGTAGGACCAGGATCATTTTCAGGTGTATTAGCATTAGGGATTCATTCAGTTGGTATGTTGGGGAAATTGTTCGCAGAGGATATTGAAAATTTAGATTTAACTGCAACAGAATCTTTAAAAGCTAGTGGTGCGAATAAGATTTCGACGTTAGTATTTGCAGTCATTCCACAAATTTTACCATCATTCTTATCGTTGGTATTATATCGTTTTGAATTAAACTTACGTTCGGCATCTATATTAGGTTTGATTGGTGCAGGTGGTATTGGTACACCTTTAATCTTTGCGCTTCAAACAAGATCGTGGGATAGAGTAGGTATCATATTAATTGGTTTGGTTATTATGGTGGCACTTATTGATTTTATTTCTGGAAAAATTAGAAAGAAAATAGTTTAAAATGGCAGTAGAATTCAAATAAAAAGTAAGTCATAGAAGTAATCAATATGTGACATACAAAATAGTGTGAGGCTGGAACAGTTTTATTAGCTCCAGCCTCATTAATATTTTAGATTTAAATTAAGAAAAAGCGTCTTACTGAACGTTTAAAATCATGCCACTTACTTTCTGAAAGATAATAAGTTTGAT
>Ga0209547_100159_pt1 | contig 11155 bp, 12 predicted proteins | sample UppTromicrDC3115_FD_185843 | JGI IMG/M metagenome (GOLD analysis project Ga0209547, IMG submission 185843) | Upper troposphere microbial communities from Oklahoma, USA - DC3-115 (SPAdes) (version 2) | ecosystem: Environmental > Air > Outdoor Air > Unclassified | place: USA: Oklahoma | collected...
TGAGCATTATTACCTCGCACCTTTCATGTCAGTTAAAATTGCACATTATATTTAAACTCATTGTAGCCAGTTGCCATGAGATTAGCAAGAAGGTGACGAGAGACGCGCGACAATCGTTCAACAGTGACACAAAAAAGCACCCAGACAAAAGCATAGTGCTCATGAATGGGTGGTCGATAAAATCTAAATTAACTGCGTGCTGTGTGTATCGTTGTCTTAATATAAGTGTAAGCCTCTTGAAGTTGCTGACGTTCTTGTTCATCTAATGTAATCGCGTATCTCTGCACAATTCCCGTCGCATCTATCAATGTAGGTAAACTATATGCGCCTTCCGTCAGACCGTATTCCGAACTCACAGATGTTAAAGGTACGATTGTACGTTGATTAAGTGCTATCGATTGTATCAGTAATAACGTTACTCGAGATATTGCTGCATTCGTCCATCCTTTTTGATAAAAAACATCCATCGACACTTGATTAATGATTGACGTTATATGCGCTTTATCTAATTTGGGACTGTTACTCAATGCTTCAAATTCATCTAAATCCATCCCATGAATACGCACCTTACTCCACACCGGTACTGCGTGCGTACCATGCTCTCCAATAACAAACGCTTCAACATTTTTAGGATCAACTTGATAATGGTTGGCAATAATCGTTTTAAACCTTGATGTCTCTAATGCCGTTCCAGTCCCGATGATTTTATTGGATGGATAATCGCTTTCGTTAGCAATATATACCATTGAATCAACTGGATTTGAAATTAAAATAATACACGCATTTTGTGTAACTGCCGCAATTTGAGTCATCACATTTTTTATGATTGAATAATTGCCTCGAGCTAATAATGTACGGTCACCATTATTGATATCCGTCGGTTCACTCGCAGCAATGACAATAAAATCTGCGTCTTCTAAATCTTGGTAAACACCGCTTCGAATTTTGATGTGTGCTGTGTTGGTTAAACCTTGTGCATGACTATGGTCCAATGCTTCTCCACTTGCCACGTTTTCTCTATCATCAATAAGTATAATTTCTGAAAATAAATTCAATTGTTGTACATCCGTTAGTACTTGTGTACCCACTTTGCCTAAACCTATAATGCCTAGTTTTGACATAAATTCATCTCCTTCTTGAAACATCGGTTTACATTTAGCTTATTTTTCGTATGGAATCACGTCTTTACCATATTTCTTTTTAATAAATTGTTTCATATCTTCTGATTGCAATACTTTAATCAGTTCTTGATATTTCTTGTCGTCTTTATGGCCTTTTTGCACAGCTAATATATTAGCAAATGGCGATGATTCTGTTTCACTGATAATTGCATCTTTATGCGGCGTTAGACCATTATCCAACGCGTAATTAGAATTCATAATAACTGCCGCGCCTTCTTTACTTTCGTATGTTTTAGGTAAGAATTCAGCACCTTGTTTATTGTTAAATTTCAAGTCTTTTTTATTTTCAACGATATCATCGAATTTTGCGTCTTCGATGCTCACGCCTTTCTTAATTTTTATTAAACCTTTATCTACGAAAAATGATAAGAAACGCCCTTCTTCGGCAGGATTATTTGAAACGTAAATTGTCGAACCTTTAGGAATATCTTCTATCTTTTTATATTTCTTACTATAAACACCCATTGGCGTTGTAAATACTTTGCCTACTTCTTCAATATTATATTTATGGTCAGCTTTTTCAGCTTTTAAATACGGCGTGTGTTGGAAAAAGTTCGCATCGACATCCCCTTTATCCAATAATTTATTCGGCACTTTATAATCATTTACCGTCTTAACTTCTAGGTCGTAACCTTTCTTTTTCATTTCTTCCTTCGCATGTTTCAACACTTCGCCATGTGGTGCCGGTGAAGCTGCAACCGTGATTTTCTTGTCATCACCTTTACCACCTGAATTACCACATGCTGCTAGGATAATCGCTAATACTAATAATGAACCTAATGTAATCAATTTCTTCATTTTATACTCGCTCCTTCATCATTTTAGAACTATTACTATGTAAAAAAACTTCCTCTTAATAATTTAAGAGAAAGTTCACACCTTCTCTCATCTCCAAAAGTTCAATAACTTTTTGTGAATTAGCACCATTTCGTTCAACGACGGTTGCTGGGTTTCATCGGGCACGTCCCTCCACCTCTCTTGATAAGAGTAAATTTATGTAATTGTAATGATTATATCCTAGCATTATGCTCACATTTAGTCAATAATTTTTTAGAAAATTCCAAATAATACAACTATAGTTTTCCAAGTAATAATAAAGACCGAGACAGTGCTTAATGTCTCAGCCTACTTGTATCGTTTAATTTTAAATTCAGTCAACTACTACTTAATTGAAAATCCTAAAGTGATTAGTTATGTAATTATCGTCAGTATATATGCAAACAAATTATTCATTGCATGCAAAGCAATTGCTGTAGCAAGGCTACGTTGCGTTTTTAAATAAACATAGACAATGCCCACTGCAATAACGATATACATCACGATTTCCAGTGGTGACTTTGCTGAAGTCACATGCAATGATGCAAATATAAGCACAGAAACGACGGACATAACAATAAAGTTGAATTTCTTTCCTAATTCGCCAATAAGCAAGTACCTAAACAAGAATTCTTCTGTAACTGGTGCAATAATCACAATCGTAAAGAATGACAATGCAATAGCTAATGGCGATTGATACATACTTTCAATCAACTTGTCATTCTGTGTTTGTTCAAACTTCCATTGATCAGGTGCAAATGCATCGACGAGATACGGATAAATTACATTGAATACAATCATTATAATAAAAGTGATACCTATGAGTTTCCAATGACGCTTTATCTTGTGAAACCCTTGATACAACTGCTGCTTAAAGCTCTTTCTGTGAAACAATATCCAAAATCCAAATATAATCAGAAAGCTTACTATTTCTAGAGTGACTGTTGCGACATCTGGTAAACCGACATTAAAACTACCCGTCCCTTTTCCATGAACTTCATTGACAACAATCAGAGTTGTCATAATTATCATAGAAAGTATGAGATTGCCCACAAAGTAAATGAAAGGTAAGAAAAAATCCCTACCATTAATATCTTTCCATCGATATTGATGCTGATTTCTAAATGTCATATGCTTCCTCCTCACATATCAAACGGTTTACTATTATTTTGCACAAATAGTATTGCTTTAAAACATAATAAAAATGATTGCTTGTTATTTATATATACAATTTTTAAATTTATATGCGTATCCAACACTACGATGTGGTATAAATACATAAATAAATCAAATTCACATCATGTACCAGGAGATGTTGTTATTGCGTATTTTAGTATTAGGTGCGGGCGGTATCGGCGGTTATTTTGGCGGTCGTTTAGCTGAAAACGGCCAGGATGTCACCTTTTTAGTTAGACCTAAGCGTAAAGCTTATTTAGAGCAAAATGGATTAACGATCCACAGCAAACAAGGTGATTGTCAACTTGAGCCACAATTAATCACCAAAGAAGCACGCGTTGAACCCTTCGATGTTATTCTACTTTCTTCTAAAGCCTATCATTTAGATCAAGCCATCGAAGATTTAAAACCTTTCGTAAATGAAAGTACGGTTATTATCCCACTATTAAATGGTATCGCACATATACCGAAATTACAGTCTGAATTCGGTAAAGAAAGCGTTATGGGCGGATACTGTGTGATTGAAACGACATTAGATAGCCTAGGCAAAGTTATTCAAACAAGTCCATTTGATAAACTCTTTTTTGGTGAATTAGATGGTAGTGAAAGTACGCGTGCTAAAGCAATTGCCAATGCATTTTCATGTACAAAAGCTACCTTTAATTTAACAAATCAAACCGAACAAGGTATGTGGCAGAAATATCTCATGATCACCGTGTTATCAAGCATCACAACACTGATGCACGCGCCTATCGGACCTATAAGAGATAGTGAAGGTGGAACTAAATTTGTCCGTGACCTCTATGATGAGACGTCAGCAATCATGCATGTACATGATGCACCATTAGCAGACGATATTGTCGAACAATATATGATTGCATTCGAACAATTATCTTATCATTTCAAAACTTCGATGCAACGTGATATGGAGAAAGGTCTAAATATTGAAACAGACCATCTACAAGGCTTCTTATTAGATTTAGCTGAACAGTATCAATTGGATGCCCCATTACTTCGTTGTGTTTACCAGCATCACAAAGTATATAAAGAAATGTTGAAGTAATGTTCATATAGTGAAAAATATAAAGAGCACAATCGCTTAAAATGCATAACAAAGCGATCTGTGCTCTTTTCTAATATAGACACGGCTTATTTAAGTTTGGACGTATATTGATATGCTGTCACACCGTATCGATATTTAAACACTTTATTTAAGTGTGCTAAATCAACAAATCCACATTCAGTGACTGCTAAATAGACATCTTTCGTACGTTCTATGATTTGTTTCGCAACTTCTGTCTTGTAATTAATATAATACTGATAAGGCGTAATACCTGTCTGACTTTTAAAAAATCTTATAAACTGAAATTTAGATAACTGAAGTTCTTTGCAAATGTATTCTAATTTAAATGTATCAGCAACACTACTTTTAATAATATCTTTCGCCAATCTTAATTTCACATGATCTATGTTCGATTTCTCATAGTATGTATCAATCTTCAAACTATCGACAAGATTCTGAAATTGTTCATAACAAATGGCTTCAGAAGATTCTTTAAAAATAGCATGAGCTAACTGCAAGACATGATGTGCAATTTTTTCATTATAAATAATTGGGTCTTGAAATTGAACGATATCCTTTAAGTTTGTCGCTTCTAGCAATTGCTCTGGCTTAATATAGAGCATCGCATATTCTAATCCCTCTTCACCATTAGACATCCCATCATGGTTTTCTTCAGGATTAAAAAACATCACACCATTTTGAAAAGACTGCCGCTTCTCGCCCTTCAAATGATATCCTTGTATACCTTTTAACGTTACACCAATACTGTATTCTTGATGCGCATGTTTTTTATAAGCAAAATCATCCATTTTTGCGCTTAATGCCGTTATACCGATAGCATTTTTAAATTTAAATTCGTTCATCTGCCCACGCCCTTAATATTAAAGCCATACCATTACAGAAGCATATAACAAAAATAGTGCCATTATGATGTTTACGAGTAGTTCATGGTTTTGTAAAAATGACTTCAACATTGTGCCAAAAACAATCCATATACTAAACGAAAACAATGCAATGATTGAAATAAGCATAACATAAATGATAACAATAGGTATAGATGGATGTCCCATCAATACAAAGATTGGAATAACTGTCATTGTAAAAGTAATTACTTTAGGATTTAAAAATTGTAAGTTGAATCCTGATTTAAACGTTCCAATATCATTATGCGCTGACTTATCACTATGTTTTTTAAAAAGTGTATAGATGAGGTATAGCATATATACACTACCTATCACTTTCATAACGAATAATAAGCTAGGCATGACAACTGCAAAAAAAGTATTAAGTACTGTCGAAATGATAAGTAATAAGGTAAAAGCAGTGATTGCCCCATAGGTATATTGGACACCGCCCTTAAAACCTTTGTTTTTAATCGTATTTAAAATGTCTATATTTGTTGGTCCTGGCGTAACAGTTACCAAAAAAGTATAAATTAAAAATGACACTACATTCATTATGAAGCACCTCGTTCATCTTTGTTTATTCATACTATTATATTGATAACTGGAATAACCATATAGTACATTATTGCAGTAATTCTGTTGTAATAGTTTATAAGACCGCAGATGTTACACACTTAGCCACCTTTATTTCACACTATCAACTGCATCAATCAGTCCATATCTGAAACCATGTTTCTCCAATGTCGCAATGGCTTTAATCGTACTTCCTCCTGGTGATGTCACCGCATCTTTTAACGCTGCTGGATGCTTATCTTGTTGTGCTAATTTTGCAGCGCCGACAATCATTTCTGAAATCACATCATATGACAATGCTCTATTCATGCCATTAAGTACCGTACCATCTGACAATGCCTCAATAAACACATCAACAATTGCAGGACCACATCCTGAAAGTACACTAAAAATTGCTAATTCTGTCTCATTTACTTTAAACACACACTGAATCAACAACACTATTACCTACTAGCGCCGCCTGGAGATACGTTCGATTTTAAAAAACATCATATTGACCCAGAACAAATGGATTTATCTTACGTTAAAGACAGAGAGTCAATCATGAACTTTATTGCGACAAGTGATAGCGTGGCGATATGCCCACAATCCTATATCAAGAAAGTAAATAGCGATATGTATACACATGTTGCGTTACCAAATGCTTCACGTACATAGGAATTTATGCTACTAAACAAAGTTACATCGACGACTTCTTTCAAGTCATTGACTAAAAGGGGTAATTAATTAAAACAACAGACTATAAATATATAAAACATGGATTCTAGCGTAGATAAACCAATCCCCTCACTATTTGTGGTAGTGAGGGGATTTTTTAAATATAACTTCAATAATCTCTAGTTATTCTAAATTAATTGGAAAGCATTAAAACATACCTAAGTAAGTGAAACTAAGTATTAGCGTAACTATTTTACGAAATCAACAAATTCATATCACACATACTTGTATCCTATTATGATTCTTTAGCTTGTTTGTCATCTGAACGTTTTTGTAGCATGATTGCCACAACCGCAAGCACAATGACTAATACAACAATACCTATCAATCCAAGGAATTTTGCTACATTACCAAAGACAATACCTACAACTAAAAAGTCAGTATCCGAGAATGTTGTAGCTGCCCCACCCAAATCTCCTAAAAACGGTAAGAAGAGTAAAGGTAAAAATGTAATCAATAAACCATTTAACGCAGATCCTGCTACTGCACCTTTAATACCACCACGTGCATTACCAAAGACTCCTGCAGTAGCACCAAGGAAGAAGTGTGCAACTACACCTGGAAGTATAACTACTCCGCCAAATAAGAATAAGACAAACATGCCTATCACACCCACGATAAAGCTTACGAAAAAGCCTATGAGCACTGCATTTTGTGCATAAGGAAAGACAATCGGACAGTCTAAGGCTGGTTTCGTATTTGGGACCAATTTTTCTGAGATACCTTTAAAAGCGGGAACGATTTCCGCTAAAATTAAACGTACACCAGTCAAAATTATAAACACACCTGCTGCAAACGTCACACCTTGAATAAGTGAAAATACAATAAAGTTCTGACCATTACTGATTTCCGTATGAACATAATGTGGACCGGCAAATAATGCCGCTACAAAATATAATAAAGTCATCGTTAATGAAATACTAATTGTACTTTCTCTTAAAAAACTGAGACCTTTTGGAAAATTAATTGCTTCTGTTGATTTAGATTTCCCTTTAAATAACTTTCCTATTTCTCCGGCAGCCCAATAACTTATCGTTCCGAAATGGCCCAACGCTACTTGGTTATTGCCCGTAATTTTCTGCATTGTTGGGTGAGCCAACGCCGGTAAAATCGCCATAATCAAACCTAGAATAATAGCACCTATAATAACTGTCATCGTGCCTGTGATATGGCCAACTGATAATAATATAGCTAAAAATGCTGCCATATAAAACGTATGATGTCCTGTTAGAAATATATATTTTAAATTCGTAATACGCGCAACTATAATATTAACAATCATTCCGAACACCATAATCAGTGCAGCTGTTGTGCCGTACTGTTCTAGTGCAATTGAAATAATCGCTTCGTTATTAGGAACGACACCTTGCACACCAAAAGCGTGTTGGAATATCTTTCCAAATGGCTCTAAAGATTGTGTAACAACATTTGCCCCTGCACTTAATACTAAAAAGCCTAGAATTGTTTTGATCGTTCCTGATGTAATATCTGTCGCAGATTTTTTCTGCATAATTAAACCAATCAATGCAATTAAAGCCACTAATATAGCAGGTTGACTTAAAATATCAACAATAAAATCTAGTATGGGTTTCATATGACGCCCTCCTTATACACATTTTATAAAATATTTAACTCGCTCAATTTTTCATTAAGTTTGTTCTGTAATTCTTCTTTATCTAAAATATTATCTAAAACAATCACATCGCCTAAGTTCTTCGTGTTTTCTTCTAAATCTCTACCACAAATGAATAAATCAGCCATGTCTGGACTCGCGCTCATTACGTCACTATGTTCTACTTTAATATCAGATGGTGCATTTAAATTTTTCAAAGCTTCTTGTGCATTCATTTCAACCATAAAACTACTTCCTAAACCGTGACCACATACAACTAATATTTTCATAATTATCATTCTCCTTGTATTATATTTATAATTTCTTCAGCAGTTTGTGCTGTTAATAATTTATTTACTGTCCCTTGGTTTCCTAAAATTGTCGCTAGATTTTTTAATATAGCTAAATGTGCTTCATTATCAATTGCACTGAGTACAAAGATAAGTGATGCGTAATGATCGTTTTCAGAAAAGTTAATATGATGATTGAGCTTCAATAAACTTAAGCCAACTTGTTTCACATTATCATTTGGTCTTGCATGTGCAATTGCAATTTCTGGTGCAATTACAATATATGGACCTAATTGTTTCACACTATCAATCATGGTCTTAATGTAGCTTTGTTCGAAATAGTCTTGCTTTAACAATGGTTGGGCAGCCATATTAATTGCTTGTTCCCAATCATCTACTTGATCAACTACTTGAATTTTATCTGCTGACAGCGTCTCCAAACTCATCTATCTCCGCCTCCTAATTACTGACTTATATTTTTAATTTCCATCATCATGCCATTCTTATCACCAGAAAGCATTTTATCTCTTGCTTCACTATCCATGATTAATTCGCTCAACTGACGTAATGCATTCAAATGAATTTGAGGTTGTTTTGTTGCTAATGTAATAATCACCTTCACAGGATCGTATGTCTCATGCGAAAAATGTATACCATCTTTAAAATGAATTAAGCTAAAACCGACCGATTGCTTAACATAGTCATGATTCGCATGTATGAGGGCAATATGTGGGCTAATCACCATATATGGTCCAAACGCTTCCAATTGTTGAATAATCGCGGTTGTATACGCCTCATCTACAACACCCTCATTAACAAGTAATGAGACACTTCGTTTAATTGCATCATCTCTATTATGGGCAACTTGCTGTGTTAATAACCTTGATTCGGGTAATACTTGGGCTAATGTTGGTCCCGTTCCACGAACTTCATTCACGTATTTTTCCCTTGAAAGATTGACTATTTTGTTTAACTGTTTCCGATCTTCTTGGTTTAAAAATGGTGTAACATTAATGATTGGTACTGTCGTTTGTTGAAACGGGACGGTAGATATGATGTAATCGACACCTTCATGTTTTAAAACTTTTTCATCTATTTCATATATTGAATACGCATCTACAACATCTAATTCTGGATAAATATGTCGAATTCTACTTTTAAGTAGCTGAGATGTACCGATACCCGAACCACATAACAATACAACTTTTATTTTCGGTGCATTTTTTGTTGAAATACGTTCAATAGCCGATGCAAAATGTAAAACAATATACGTCAGTTCATCTTCATTAAAGTGAATTTGATAATTTTCTTCGATGCCCCATAAATGATGCTCTAGCGCTGTTACCAACTGACTATATTGTTTGATAATTTCTAATTTCAAAGGATTTTCATGTGTCATATCAAACTTTAATCTATGAAGTGCAGGTCTTAAATGTACGATTAAACCGGTATGCAATTTCGTATCGGACATTAAGTCTAATCCCAGTGTCCCACTCATTCTCTCAATTAACTGTGCTACTAAAATCTCCAAATCATCCATCTCTTCATCTTGTTGGGTAATCTCTGATGTTTTTGCGCCTAGTAAATGCAGTGTTATAAATGCCGCTTCACTTTTAGGAAAATGCAGTTGAAATATTGTTTCCAAAGTATTTTTAATTTGAAGTGCAATCTCAAACTGTTCAGTGGATTGCAGTTTTTCATATTCCTTCTTCGGTATTTCAAATACAAATGACTCATTCACTCTGTGAATTGCTATCATAATATGATAAATCAATCCATCAATCGCACTTTGTACGAATTGATAATTCGCATTTTTCAATGCAGTCGTGACGCATAATCGAATCTGCTCTAATTCATAAGTTGAAAACATATGATGCCCTATTTGATGCGTGTGTGTTTGAAAGTATTCATGCACCATTTCCGCATAACCTTTACGATAAGCGTGTTCTGAGCCTTCTATAATAAATCCTTTATTTTTCTTATACTCAAGCATTAAATCATGTTGCGATAGCCACTGTTGTACTGCTTTCAAATCTTCAACAATCGTTCTTCTTGTAACAGAAACCATTGTTGCCAAAGTTTGTGAAGAAGTTGGTGTTTTGGTTTCAAAAAGTTTTAAGGTGATATATAAAATACGCTCTTTCTTTGAATAATGAACAGTATTCGTAAATTTCTTGGGTTCATATTGTTGGAACTGATCGGTAGCAGAAGTAATTTTGATGCCATCATGTTTATTTCTCTCAATCTCTAAATTCAATGTATGCGCCATGTCTTCAATATATTCAAGATCATATTGAATCGTTCTTTCAGAAACATTGAAATGTGTTGCTAAATGATGAATCTGTATAAAAGTTGCACGTTCATTCAAGTACGTTACGATATGAAACTGACGTCTACTTAACATATGAGCAACCTCCTCACGTTTTAATTGTAACCGCTTTCTCTAAGTAGTGGATGTGTAATCTTTTGCGTCTAATAATACGAAAAGTTGCACATCTGATAAAAAATCATTTTATTTTCAAATTATAATGTGTTATATGAATTATTTATAGCTTTTAATATTAATAACTTTGAAAAGGAAATATGTATATGCAAGCTAGCAAAATAATCTCAGGGTTTACTTTTAATGTATCTTGATATTTCATTAAAACTGTTGATATTAGGCGCTACTAAGGATAAAAATATGATGCTGAATTCAATGTCACAGCATAGAACTAAAAAAGCTAGAACAATGTCAGTTGTCCTAGCTTTTCTTTCATATAATCATTATATTAAACTTCACGAATCATATTTAAAAACTTTTGTAGTTCTGCAGTCTGCGG
>Ga0209547_100160_pt1 | contig 11120 bp, 10 predicted proteins | sample UppTromicrDC3115_FD_185843 | JGI IMG/M metagenome (GOLD analysis project Ga0209547, IMG submission 185843) | Upper troposphere microbial communities from Oklahoma, USA - DC3-115 (SPAdes) (version 2) | ecosystem: Environmental > Air > Outdoor Air > Unclassified | place: USA: Oklahoma | collected...
GAATCGTTTGCAGATTTCTTATTTGATTGCTGTTTGTTTGATGGTTTTGAGTGATTTTTACCAGGCTTACTATTTGGCTTTTTCGTAGGTGATGGATTACTATCTTCATTAACTTTCATAATGACAGGAAGAATCATCGGTTTACGGGCTGTTTTTTCATATAAATATGGTTGCAATGTTTCAATAATTGATGATTTTATTTGATGCCATTGGATATCTTGATTTTGATTTAATTTACCAATGACGTCTGTTTTAATTCTGCGTTGTGCATCATAAATTAATTGACCTGATTCACGCATATAAACAAAGCCTCTAGAAATAATATCAGGGCCCGATAATAATTTGTTCGTCTTGAAGTCGATACTTACAACAACGATAACTAAGCCTTCTTCAGAAAGTAATTTTCTATCGCGAATAACGACATTACCAATATCACCGATACCGCTACCATCAACTAGGACATTACCAGATGGAATTCTGCCTGCTTTACGGGCGGAATCATGTGTTAGAGCTAATACATCACCAATATCAAAGATGAAGACATTATCAGGATCAACTCCACATTCAACACCGGATTGACCGTGTGCTTTTAACATACGGTACTCACCATGAATAGGTAAGAAGAATTTTGGACGTAAGAGACGTAACATTAATTGTTGATCGCCTTTAGAACCATGTCCTGACGTATGGATATTTGACACTTTATTATGAATAACTTCAGCACCCGCACGATAAAGTGCATTGATTGTGCGGTTAATACTTTTCGTGTTACCCGGAATTGGTGATGAACTAAATACTACTGTGTCTTCAGGTATTATCTTGATTTGTTTGTGAGTACCATTTGCAATTCTTGAAAGAGCTGCCATTGGTTCACCTTGAGACCCCGTACAGAGAATTAATAATTCATGTTTAGGTACTGTATTAATTTTGTTAGGTTCTACAAAAGTTTCCGGTGGTGCTTTGATATAACCTAATTCCATGCCAATTTTAATATTGTTTTCCATCGAACGTCCGAAAGTAACAATTTTACGATTGTGCTTAATTGCAGCTTCCACTGCTTGTTGTACACGATAAATATTTGATGCAAATGTTGCGAAAATGATACGTCCGCTACAATTACGGAATATTTTTTCAACATTTTGACCCACTTCACGTTCACTTAAAGTGAAATCAGGTACAAGTGAGTTCGTAGAGTCAGAAAGCAAACATAATACGCCTTCTTCACCTAACTTAGCCATTTTCGCCATATTTGCAGGTTCACCGACAGGGGTAAAATCAAATTTGAAGTCCCCAGTATGAACAATATTACCTTCTGGTGTATTTACAATTACGCCATACGCTTCCGGAATACTATGTGTTGTTAAATAGAAAGAAACTTCAAAGTGTTTTGATTTAATTACGCTACTCTCATCAATTTCTATCATTTCAGTCGTTCTCAATAAGTGATGTTCTTCTAATTTATTTCTAATTAATCCCAAAGCTAATGGTCCGCCATAAATAGGTACATTAATTTGTTTTAATAGGTAGGGCACACCACCTATATGGTCTTCGTGTCCATGTGTGATAAATAATCCGACGATTTTATCTTGATTTTGTACGAGATAAGTAATATCAGGAATAACATAATCAATACCTAATAAGTTATCGTCTGGAAATTTAATACCGGCGTCGATAATTACAATTTCATCTTGATACTCAACAGCATATGTGTTTTTACCTATTTCACCTAGGCCACCAAGAGCATAAACTGCAACTTCGTTTTTATGAATTTGTTTCATTATTCAGCCTGCTCCACATTAAAGTGATCAGATTGTTTTTCATATTCTAAATGTGCGCCCTCTAATTTAGTAATAAATTCAATGTTGAAATTACGATCTTTTAAATATCTTCTTACTTGTTCTTCTGTTTGAGCTTCAACATAAATTGTTTGTGTATTTTCACGTACAATTACTTCTTCTTTATTATGTTGATAAAATACTTTAAATACTGCCATTTATTTATTTCCTCCTAAAAATCATGTGTTGATTTTTTATTATTTTTATTGTTTGTCCCTAGATTTTAAATTGACGGTAAGTTGAAAAGTAAATAATTCAAGCACTAGTATTTCGAAATACCATGTGATGTCAATATATAAAATAGAACATACTAGCTTGCCCAGTATGTTTCTAGAGAATTTTCGTGCTTAGTTCGTTCGATTAGAAAAACACAAATATCATCATTTGCATGTTTTCAGTTATTTCTTATTTTACATGATGTACTAGAATAAATAAAGCAGTTTTATCTTGTCTATGCGATTAACCTGCATAACGACTTATTCTTTAAAATGAAAATTATGGATTAACTACCTGAAACAAAGAAAATCAATAAAAAGAGAAGATATAACTTGAGTAGCTTGCTAAATTTATTTAAGATGAAGAGACAAACAGTTTAATAGAATTTGTAATAGTTTGGAAAGTATTGTTGAGGGTGATAAATATGAACCGAGTCAAAAAAATTATTGAAGATGTAAAGCAAGAGAAAAAACGTACGGATAAAATCTTTCAAGATATTACATTTGAAGTACGTGCTGAGCAAGTATTAATGTTTTTTAATTATAACGAAATTATCGATAACGTGAATGGTGATCAAAATTATGTTAAACATAATCATGACCCTGAATTTATCGATATACAGCAACTGAACCAACTTAAGTCTGAGTTAAAAGAACTCGATGTACCATTTCACGAACGTAGAGATGACTTCATGTAAAAAATACCGTTAGCAAAAGAGTACATTGCTAACGGTATTTTCATATTACTGATTAAACTTCTACTGCGTCGGCATGAGGCTGGAGTGGGTTGTCGCTATCTATATGATCATAAAACATAATACCATTAATATGATCAATTTCATGTTGTACAACAATCGCAGGATAGCCTGACAAGCGTAATTTCACTTCTTTGCCATCAACATCAGTAGCTTTTACTGTAATTCTGTTTTTACGATGCACTAAGCCAGGGATGTTCTCATCAACACTTAAGCATCCTTCACCAGTTGGTAAATAAGCTTCTTGAATACTATGACTCATAATTTTAGGATTAACTAACATGAGATCATACGATTTGCCATTTCCATCATCTGGTAAATAAACAGCAATCATTTTTTTTGAAACATTGATTTGTGGTGCTGCAAGTCCTACACCGGAACGTAAACCATATTTGTTAGCAGTTTCTTCATCTTGACTATTAATCAAGAATTCGCGCATTGCTAATAATGTCTTACGATCTTCTTCTGAAAGTGGCAAAGTTACGTCTTGTGCTTTTTCACGAAGTGTAGGATGACCATCTCTTATAATATCTTTCATTGTTAACATTTGTTCATACACCTTCCTTATTATAAAATATACCAAAGTTAGATAGGAAAAATACAGTAATAGATTTGATTTATTATAAAATATTATATAACATAACACACACATTTAAAGGAGGATTTCTAAAAAATGAAATTAAAATATGGCATCGGTGCAGTCATCGTTTCTACTTTACTGGTTGCAGGTTGTACAACAGATAAAGGTGAAATCAAAGATTATAACGCACAAGTACAAAAAGCATTTGACGAAGAAAAAACAGTATCTTCTGTTGGGAAAAAATTAAATAAACTTGAACAGGATAAGCAAAAATTAGTTAAGAAAATAAATGGTAAAGATCAACAAAAAGTTAAAGAAACATCGGGAAAAGTTGTTGATAATGTTGAAGAGAGAGAAAAAGAATTTAAAAAAGAAGAAAAAGCAATAGATGAATCTGAAAAGCAGTTCAAAAAAGCAGGGAAACATTTAGATAATATTAACAACAAGCAGAAGAAAAAAGAAGTCAAAGATTTGGATGACGCTTTAAAAGCGAAATACAAAGCACATGATGAATATGCTAAAGCATATAAAAATATTATGAGTAAAGAAAAAGCAATGTTTGAATATACAGCTGGTGATCAAGTTGAACAGGCACAAATTGATAAAAAATCAGAAGCTGTTTCAAAAGCGTATAAAGATATGAATAAAGCATTCAAAAAATATTCCAAAGCTATGAATAAAGTTAATAAAGAAAAAGAAGAAGTAGATAGCATATCTTAATTAGATAAGCGTGCTGTTTGAATTTTGCAAAATTTAAATATAATATGTTAGTTGAGTACGCTTTCATTTTTAGGGAAAAGAAAAATTAGAACCAGTGCATTTTGAGTAGTACAGTATTCGGAAAAACAGTAGTACAGTATCGAAACTGTACTGGTTTTAAGTATTACAGAACTTTTTTAAATTGTTTAACAGTGTAACAGTTTTGTGGTACAATGTGAAAGGATAAAATGAATTTCTATTATACGGGAAAGGTTTGGTGAATTGAATGGCTCAGAAATTGAAAGCCCAATTCGATGCAGAGAAAGTATTGAAAGATACTGAATCGCAATTTGAAATGATTCAAATTTTGAATGAAGATGGCAATGTTGTTAATGAAGATTTATTACCAGATTTGTCAGATGAGCAGTTAGTTGAATTAATGGAGAGAATGGTTTGGACACGTATTCTTGACCAACGTTCTATTTCATTAAATAGACAAGGAAGATTAGGTTTCTACGCGCCAACTGCTGGACAAGAAGCTTCACAATTGGCATCACAATATGCTTTAGAACAAGAAGACTTTATTTTACCGGGTTATCGTGATGTACCACAATTAATCTGGCAAGGTTTACCGTTGACTGAAGCTTTCTTATTCTCAAGAGGACACTTCAAAGGTAACAGAATGCCTGAAGGCGTAAACGCATTAAGCCCACAAATTATTATTGGTGCACAGTATGTTCAAACAGCTGGTGTTGCACTTGGTATTAAAAAACGTGGTAAGCAAGCTGTAGCAATCACATACACTGGTGATGGTGGTTCGTCACAAGGTGATTTCTATGAAGGTATCAACTTTGCTTCAGCTTACAAAGCGCCGGCAATTTTCGTGATTCAAAACAACAACTATGCAATTTCTACACCACGTAGTAAACAAACTGCTGCAACAACTTTAGCGCAAAAAGCTATCGCTTGTGGTATCCCAGGTCTACAAGTAGACGGTATGGATGCATTAGCAGTATATCAAGCTACTAAAGAAGCGCGTGATCGTGCTGTAAATGGTGAAGGCCCAACATTAATTGAAACTATTACTTACCGTTATGGTCCACATACAATGGCTGGTGACGATCCAACGAAATACAGAACTTCTGATGAAGATTCTGAGTGGGAGAAAAAGGATCCATTAGTTCGTTATAGAAAATTCCTTGAAGCAAAAGGTTTATGGACTGAAGAAAAAGAAAATGAAGTTATTGAACGTGCAAAAGCTGATATTAAAGCTGCTATCAAAGAAGCAGACAATACAGAAAAACAAACTGTTATTGATTTAATGGATAATATGTACGAAGATATGCCTCAAAACTTAGCAGAACAATATGAAATCTATAAAGAGAAGGAGTCGAAGTAACCGATGGCACAAATGACAATGGTACAAGCGATTAACAACGCGCTTAAAACCGAATTACAAAACGACGAAAATGTTTTACTTTTCGGTGAAGACGTCGGTGTTAACGGTGGTGTTTTCCGTGTAACTGAAGGTTTACAAAAAGAATTCGGAGAAGATCGTGTATTTGATACACCATTAGCTGAATCTGGTATTGGTGGTTTAGCTTTAGGTTTAACTACACAAGGATACCGTCCAGTAATGGAAATACAATTCTTAGGATTCGTATTTGAAGTATTCGACTCTGTAGCAGGACAAATCGCACGTACACGTTTCCGTTCAGGTAACTCTAAACAAGCACCTGTTACAATCCGTGCTCCATTTGGTGGTGGCGTTCATACACCAGAATTACACGCCGACAACTTAGAAGGTATTTTAGCTCAATCACCAGGTTTACATGTTGTAATTCCATCTAATCCATATGACGCTAAAGGTTTATTAATTTCTGCAATCAGAAGTAATGACCCAGTCGTATATTTAGAACATATGAAATTATATCGTTCATTCCGTGATGAAGTACCTGAAGAAGAGTACACAATTGAAATTGGTAAAGCAAATGTAAAACAAGAAGGTAACGACATTACACTTATTGCTTATGGTGCAATGGTACAAGAATCAATGAAAGCAGCAGAAGAATTACAAAAAGAAGGTTATTCAGTTGAAGTTATTGACTTACGTACTGTTCAACCAATCGACATCGAAACACTTGTTGCTTCAGTAGAAAAAACAGGTCGTGCTGTTGTTGTTCAAGAAGCACAACGTCAAGCTGGTGTAGGTGCTGCAGTTGCATCTGAATTAGCAGAGCGTGCAATTCTTTCATTAGAAGCACCAATCGCACGTGTTGCAGCAGCTGATACGGTTTATCCGTTTACACAAGCTGAAAACATTTGGTTACCAAACAAAAACGATATTATTGAAAAAGCAAAAGCAACTTTAGAATTTTAATATTTCCTTAAATGAGGTAGCATAAAACGATTCTTCGTTGATAGCTGCTTCATTCAAGTTTATATATATAATATGAAGACTCGAGTAGACTTGCTCTGTCGTATTTCTAATTTTGACTTAATTATGAATTTTTAGGAGGATAATAACGTGGCATTTGAATTTAAATTACCCGATATTGGTGAAGGTATCCACGAAGGTGAAATTGTAAAGTGGTTTGTTAAAGCTGGAGATACAATTGAAGAAGATGATGTATTAGCCGAAGTACAAAATGACAAATCTGTTGTTGAAATTCCATCACCTGTTTCTGGTACAGTTGAAGAAGTATTAGTAGAAGAAGGTACTGTCGCAGTTGTTGGTGACACTATCGTTAAAATTGATGCACCAGATGCAGAAGATATGCAATTCAAAGGTAGTGAAAGTGATGACTCTGCAAGTGAGTCAACAGAAGCGCCTGCAGAAGAAAGTGCTAAAGAAGAAGCAGCTCCAGCACAATCATCAAATGAAGAAGTTGATGAAAGTAAACGTGTTAAAGCTATGCCTTCAGTGCGTAAATATGCACGTGAAAAAGGTGTTAACATTAAAGCTGTTTCAGGTTCAGGTAAAAATGGACGTACAACAAAAGAAGATGTTGATGCATACTTAAATGGTGGACAAGCAGCACCTTCAAATGAAAGTGCAGCAGTAGCTAGCGAAGAAACTTCAGCAACTGCACAACCAGCAGCTGTTTCTACAGAAGGCGAATTCCCAGAAACAACTGAAAAAATTCCTGCAATGCGTAAAGCAATTGCTAAAGCAATGGTTAACTCAAAACACACTGCACCTCACGTAACATTAATGGATGAAATTGATGTTCAAGAATTATGGGATCACCGTAAAAAATTCAAAGAAGTTGCAGCTGAGCAAGGTACTAAACTTACGTTCTTACCTTACGTTGTTAAAGCACTTGTTTCTGCACTTAAGAAATACCCAGCGCTTAACACTTCATTTAATGAAGAAGCAGGCGAAATTGTGCATAAACATTACTGGAACATTGGTATCGCAGCAGACACTGACAGAGGTTTATTAGTACCAGTTGTGAAAAATGCTGATCGTAAATCTATGTTTGCAATTTCAGATGAAATTAATGAACTTGCTGTTAAAGCACGTGATGGTAAATTAGCAGCAGATGAAATGAAAGGTGCTACTTGTACAATTAGTAACATCGGTTCAGCTGGAGGACAATGGTTCACACCAGTTATCAACCACCCAGAAGTAGCTATCTTAGGTATTGGCCGTATTGCACAAAAACCTATCGTTAAAGATGGGGAAATCGTAGCTGCGCCAGTCTTATCATTATCATTAAGCTTTGACCACAGACAAATTGATGGTGCTACTGGACAAAATGCTATGAATCATATTAAACGTTTATTAAATAATCCAGAATTATTATTAATGGAGGGGTAAAACATGGTAGTTGGAGATTTCCCAATTGAAACAGATACTATTGTAATCGGAGCAGGACCTGGTGGTTATGTTGCAGCAATTCGTGCAGCACAATTAGGTCAAAAAGTAACAATCGTAGAAAAAGGCGAACTTGGTGGTGTATGTCTGAACGTTGGATGTATTCCTTCAAAAGCGTTATTACACGCTTCGCATCGTTATGATGAAACTAAAAACTCTGAGAATTTAGGTGTAATTGCTGAAAGTGTTTCACTTAAATTTGATAAAGTTCAAGAATTCAAACAATCAGTTGTTAAAAAATTAACTGGCGGTGTTGAAGGACTATTAAAAGGTAACAAAGTTGAAATCGTAAAAGGTGAAGCTTACTTTGTAGATAACAATAGCCTACGTGTTATGGATGAGAAAAGTGCACAAACTTATAACTTCAAACACGCGATTATTGCAACTGGTTCTAGACCAATTGAAATCCCTAACTTCAAGTTTGGCAATCGTGTAATTGATTCAACTGGCGCTTTAAATTTACAAGAAGTTCCTGGTAAATTAGTAGTCGTTGGTGGCGGTTATATCGGTTCTGAATTAGGAACTGCTTTTGCTAACTTCGGTTCAGAAGTTACTATCTTAGAAGGGGCTAAAGATATCTTAGGCGGTTTCGAAAAACAAATGACGCAACCTGTTAAAAAAGGTATGAAAGAAAAAGGCGTTGAAATTGTAACTGAAGCAATGGCAAAATCTGCTGAAGAAACAGACAATGGTGTGAAAGTAACATACGAAGTAAAAGGCGAAGAACAAACAATCGACGCTGACTACGTATTAGTTACTGTAGGACGTCGTCCAAACACTGATGAATTAGGTTTAGAAGAATTAGGACTTAAATTTGCTGATCGTGGATTATTAGAAGTAGATAAACAAAGCCGTACTTCTGCTGACAATATCTATGCAATTGGTGATATCGTTCCTGGTTTACCACTTGCTCATAAAGCAAGCTATGAAGCTAAAGTTGCTGCCGAAGCAATTGCTGGTGAAGCATCTGAAGTTGACTACATTGGTATGCCTGCAGTATGTTTCACAGAACCAGAATTAGCTACAGTAGGTTACACAGAAGCACAAGCTAAAGAAGAAGGTTTAGCAGTAACAGCTTCTAAATTCCCATACGCAGCTAATGGTCGTGCATTATCATTAGATGATACAACTGGTTTTGTTAAATTGTTAACACTTAAAGAAGATAATACTTTAGTCGGTGCACAAGTTGTAGGAACTGGCGCTTCTGATATTATTTCTGAATTAGGTTTAGCAATTGAGTCAGGTATGAATGCTGAAGACTTAGCGTTAACAATTCATGCTCACCCAACATTAGGTGAAATGTCTATGGAAGCAGCTGAAAAAGCATTAGGATTACCTATCCACACAATGTAATAGAAATCTAAACTTATAAAATCTAGGTTACGTTTATGAAGATACGTATAAGCACAATAAAACAGCATATTTTGTCTGAATTAGTGTCCTAGTATAAAGTTTCTTTTGAGAGCGAGAAAATGAAATCAAAATGATGTTTTGATTTCTATCTCGCTCTTTTTTATTTGCTTTTGATAAAAATTACGGTTATTTTCATATAAAATAGAGAAATTAATATTACAATCTAGAAAGGTGGCAGCAATATATGGAATATCAATATCCAATTGATTTGGACTGGTCTAATGAAGAAATGATGCAAGTAGTCTCATTTTTTAATGCAATTGAAGCATATTATGAATCAAGTATTGAAGGAGAGCAATTGTTAAAGCGCTATAAGCAATTTAAACAAATTGTTCCTGGTAAAGCTGAAGAAAAGCAAATTTTCAATGAATTTGAAAAAAGTAGTGGTTATAGTAGTTACCATGCAGTTAAAGCTGTGCAAAAATCACCAGATCAAAAATATTTTTCTGCAAAAAGCAAATAACTATTGTCTTTATAGCTATATTCTGATATTTTTATTAAGCATTAAACTTAATGTTTGATAATTGTAAACAGGATATAGCTATTTATTTTGAGCGTATTTGAATAATTAGTGATTACCCATATCTGTCAAACTTTGAGTTCAAATTATTTCATAAAAGGTGAATACATGGAGATTGGTAAGAAATTAAAAAATTTAAGGAATATTAAAAATTTAACGCAAGAAGAACTTGCTGAGCGTACAGATTTATCTAAGGGTTATATTTCACAGATTGAAAGTCAACATGCTTCGCCAAGCATGGAAACATTTTTAAATATATTAGAGGTATTGGGTACAACACCTAGTGATTTTTTTAAAGCACCAACTGAAGAAAAAGTGTTATATAAGAAAGCTTCTCAAATAGAATACGATGAATATGATAAAGGCTATGTATTGAATTGGCCAGTAACACAATCAAATGAATTTGAGATGGAGCCACTATTGTTAACATTACGTCCTAATGCTTCTTATAAAAATTTTGAACCTTCTGCATCTGATACGTTCATTTACTGTTTAAAGGGAAGTGTGACATTAGAATTAGGAGAGAATACATTTAATGCAGACTCAGGTGATGCGTTGTATTTTAAGGCGGATCAAATACATCGATTAGTGAATCGCACAAATAAAGAAGCACGTGTGATGATTGTTGCGACTGCATCATATTTATAGGAGGATTTATATGAAACCATTATTATCGTTCAAATCTGTGAGTAAGCACTATGATGACCTACAGATATTAGATCAAATAGACATAGACATTGAATCAGGTCACTTTTATACATTACTTGGTCCATCTGGGTGTGGTAAGACGACAATTTTAAAATTAATTGCAGGATTTGAAGCAGTTGATGGTGGAGAAATTATTTATCAAGGAAAGGCAATTAATCACATGCCTGCAAATAAACGCAAGGTTAATACGGTTTTCCAAGATTATGCATTGTTTCCACATCTAAATGTCTATGATAATATAGCATTCGGTTTAAAATTAAAAAAATTGAGCAAGAATGAAATCGATAGAAAAGTAAAAGAAGCGCTAACACTCGTAAAATTAAATGGATATGAGTCGCGAACGATAGATGGCATGAGTGGTGGACAAAAGCAACGTATTGCAATTGCACGTGCGATAGTTAATGAACCGGAAATTTTATTATTAGACGAATCGTTATCTGCATTGGATTTAAAACTGAGAACAGAAATGCAATATGAATTAAGAGAAATCCAAGCGCGACTAGGTATCACTTTTA
>Ga0209547_100161_pt1 | contig 10942 bp, 8 predicted proteins | sample UppTromicrDC3115_FD_185843 | JGI IMG/M metagenome (GOLD analysis project Ga0209547, IMG submission 185843) | Upper troposphere microbial communities from Oklahoma, USA - DC3-115 (SPAdes) (version 2) | ecosystem: Environmental > Air > Outdoor Air > Unclassified | place: USA: Oklahoma | collected...
CACTACGATAATATGCCTGATTATGAAGGTGAAGCATATGCACGCAATACGCCTTTTATGCGTTTATATGAAACGGAAGGCGTACGTAACGAAAGTATTATTCACACAGGGATTCATGGCCCACGCAATAAACCAGCTACCGGAAAATACGCACAAGAAGCTAGTGCAGTCACTTTAACCATCAATGACATCCGTGAAGCACAGGATTTAAAAGCATATGCACGTGATATTTATGCTCAAGCACAGAAAGATGTCGATGTGGTTTACCTTACGATTTGTAGCGATGTCTTAGATTTCGCATTCAACCCAGGTGGCCCAGTCGATGGCAATGGATTAAGTTCCTATGAATTATTGACGATGATTCATGAATTTGGCAAACTCGGCCTTTGCGGAATGGATTATGTTGAAGTCTATCCAATGATGGATGCCAATCAAAACTCAGCACACTTTGTCTCTACAGCAGTCTTATACGTACTCGCTGGCCACGTCGCTTATTTAAATCAAACAAAATAATTGAGGAGTGGTTGCATTGTTCAAAGATGCTAAGAAGATTCTACGTTCAATTGGCCCTGGGATGATTATCACTGCCTCATTTATTGGACCAGGCACCGTAACAACAATGACGCAAGGTGGTGCTAGTTTTGGTTATAGTTTATTATGGGCAGTCGCTTTTTCTATTATTGCGACCATCGTGCTACAAGAAATGATTATTCGTCTATCGCTCGTTACACGTGAAGGCTTAGGTGAGGCGATACAAGATTTATTTAAACATAGCATTGGTAAACTCATCATTGTATGGTTTACATTGATAGCTGTTACTGTTGGTTGTGCGGCATACATTAGTGGTGATTTAATAGGGACTTCCCTTGGGGCTGCTTATTTATTACATTTACCCGAGCGTTGGGTAGCCCCTGTAATTGGTGTCATGATTTTACTCATTGGATTATTTGGCAATTATCGCTTTTTAGAAAAAATCATGCTTGTACTCATGGTAATCATGGGCATTATTTTTGTAACTACAATGATTGTGATTAAGCCAGATATCACTGGTATTTTAAAAGGGGTATTTATCCCTTCAATTCCAAATAGTTCTATTATAACTGTCATCGCGCTCATTGGAACCACTGTAGTGCCTTATAACTTCTTCATTCATTCCACAGCTGTACATGAACGTTTTGGCGATATAAAGGAGCTCAAATACGCACGTTGGGATACAATAATTTCGATTACGATTGGCGGTATCATTTCAGCTGCTATTTTAATTGCTGCTGCTACTTTAATTCAAGGTAAAGAAGTAACAAGTGTCATTCAACTTGCTGGACCACTCGAACCTGTACTTGGTAATGCAGCGCCTATCGTGATAAGCATTGGCTTATTCGCAGCAGGTCTTTCTTCTGCCATTGCATCACCTACTGGCGCCGCTGCAACTATTAGTAGTTTATTGGGCTGGCAAGGTGGTATGAAGAGCAAGAAATATAAGGCTATTTTTACAATCATTATCATCATTGGCATTATTACGTCAGCATTAGGATTTGAACCTCTTCAAGTTTTACTCATAGCACAAGCACTCAATGGTATTATTTTACCTATAGTAGCTATATTGATATTTATTATTATAAACAAGAGAAACCTTATGGGTCATTACGTCAATACACTATGGCTTAATCTACTCGGAGGCATTGTCGTCCTTGTCGTATCCTTTTTAGGTATCTACAGTTTGATCGATGCAATTAATAATTTCCTGTCGTAACAACACATATATTTCTATAGAAAAACCACCTCTGCCTAAATTTTGCTGACAGCGGTGGTTATTTTTATATCATGCTAAAATGCAATCTGTTACACACATTATTATTTACGCGTTTGATTGTGTTTCACATAAGTGTCTTAATCCCTTGAACATCATTTCATATCCTGCTTCTATTTGTGATTTTGCATCACTTTTAGCTTTTTCTATTTCTTGTTCACTTTGCGTATCATTTGTTTGAACCTTTATTCCATGATTGAATTTAACTTCGGTTTCATCTTGTAAATCTATAAATTCTACCGTAATGATGTCTTCCAATTCACTAAATTGTGGCATTTTAAATGAAAATATTAATTTATAAGGTTCTACGATATCTATATACGTGCCAATCGCTCGATATTCCACGCCATCTCTCACGTCAACAATTTCCCAGTCACCATTAACTTCTAAAGTATTTGCTGCCACTTTATTCGTTTGTGGCATCGTCATAAACCATTGTTTAAATAACTTCGGTTCCGTCCACGCTTTAAATACTGTTTCTATATCTGCTTTCACTTTAAAAGTCATATCTAAATTCACAATTTCCCAGTCCATCGGAATCACCCTTTCATTATCAACGAATGCTGACGACATTCACATATGCCTTACTGATTCATTACCTATTTTTATTAAAATAAACGTCTTGGCATTTCATACATTCACATTTAACAATGGTCCAGGTTTTTAATTTAACCAAACAAGTCAAGCATCTTAAGTATTTTCTTTTTGATACAACACCATCTAATTATTTCTTAATTCATAGAAAAAGACTGTTCCGCGATAATCACGTTCAGCCTTTCATCATTAAGCATAATTTTCCTGAAAAAGTTTAAAAGTTACATCAACGCACTCACATTACGCATAATGCGTGCTTTTTTATATCCATGTAAATCATGTAATTCTTTGTATGCAGAGAATAATTTTTTATAAATTGCAACTTGTTCAGGATCAGGTGTGACCTGATACAATACCGGTTCTTTCATTGCTGCGATGGCTGTATTGAAATCCGGATGTGCTTTACCACAAATAGCGCCAAGTATCGCTGCGCCAATAGCTGGTGCATATTCACTATCTATGATAGTCACCTGTTTATTTAACACATTCGCATAAATCTCCATAAGCAAGCCATTTTTCTTAGGAATGCCGCCACATGCAAAGACGTTTTCAACATCCATTTGCCAACCTTGATATTGTTGCATAATCATTTTCGTTCCAAATGCTGTTGCTTCCATATAGGCCCTATAAATTTCTTCATGCTTTGTTTGTAAAGTCATTCCAAACAAACTACCTTTTAAATTACTGTCACTTAATACACTGCGGTTTCCGTTGTGCCAGTCTAAAGCTATCAAACCGCTTTCTCCAGGATATAGCTTCCCAGCTTTTTCATTCAATAAATCAAATATGGATATCCCACGTGATTTAGCAGCTTGCACATAATCATATGGTGCTTGTTTAGCCACATATTCAAACAAATCTCCAACAGCGGACTGACCAGCTTCATAGGCATATAAATCAGGAATGATTGCACCCTTAACAGAACCAGAAATACCTGGTACTTTATGTTGTGCTTTATTGAGCATCAGATGACATGTACTCGTTCCCATAACCATCGTCATTTCTTTATCCTTTTCTGCACCGATTCCCAATAAACTAGCATGTGCATCAATAATAAAGGGACTTACTTGTGTCTCAGGTGACAGACCCAATTGTTCCGCCATTGTAGCGCTCACTTGACCTACACTTTCTCCAATATTCACAATAGGTGCATCCAGTTTATTACGTACAATTTCTGATAAATCACTATTCACTTTATCAAATAAATCATAATGGAATCCTGTAGATGCTTCCCAAAAAGCTTTAAAGCCTAAACCGCAATTGGATCGCACATTTTTATCAGTCAGTCGATTGACAATCCAATCGCCCGCTTCCATAATATATGCTGTTTCAGCCATGACTTCAGGAGCCTTGTGATGAACTTCCATAATCTTAGGAATCATCCACTCACTGCTCACATTAAAACCATAGTACCCGAGCCAGCGATTCTTTTCTTCTAATGCTGTATTCAATAATGCATCCGCTTCTTCTTGCGCACCATGATGTTTCCATAGTTTCACGTATGCATGTGGATTATCGTGAAAATGCGGCTTATTATGCATCGGTTCCATATTTTCATCAACAAAAATCACTGTTGAAGATGTAAAATCGATACCCATGCCTACGACCTCTTCCACATCCACTTGGGACTCAGCCAAAATAGCGGGTACACCCAATTCAATGACTTCCAAATAATCATTGGCATTTTGCAACGAGAAATTTTGCGGTATTTTTCGCCCGTTTAAACTCCCTTCAATCGTACCATGCGTATAATTTTTAATATACTGAGCAACGATTGCTCCATTTTCCGTATTAACTAAAAAAACTCTCCCTGAGCCCGTTCCAAAATCAATTCCTATGCTATAAGTCATACATTAGCCTCCAGTCCCCTATTAAGAAAACGCTTTCTTAAATCATAATTAAGTTATAATCAAAAATCAACATAAACATTCATAAAACTACAAATAAAAACATTAATTTCTTATAATGCAATTGACAAATGCAAATGAAAGCGTTTACTATTAGCGATATGAACATAAACAAACAATATTTCGAAGGAGTTGCGCAAATATGAAAATCCAATCACATGCATATCGTCTTATAGAGCCAGGTGTATTTGAACCAGCGACACTTGAACATGATTTTGATGATAGAGATATTATCGTTAAACCAACGAAAGCAAGCGTCTGTCATGCCGATTTACGTTACTATACTGGCAATCGCCGTCCTGAAGCACTCGCTAAAAAATTACCAATGGCTTTATTTCACGAAGGTATTGGGATCGTAACGCAATCTAAACACCCTGCTTTTCAATCTGGAGATAAAGTCGTCATTGTGCCGAATATACCATCAAGATTGCGCAAAGCATCATTTGAGCCTTCACCCTTACAAGATAACTATGATGAAAATGCCCTATTTATGGGGAGTGGCTTTGACGGTATTTGCCAAGATCAAATGGTTGTTTCAGGTGATAACGTTGTCAAAATTCCTGAAGAATTAGATGAAGATGTCGCACTACTTGCCGAATTATGCTCAGTTTCTTTATTCCCTATTAATCAACTTAAAGCAATCACAACTGACGCTTCACCGCAAGTAGCAATATTTGGAGATGGTCCTGTTGGATACCTCGCTGCAACTGCTTTACATTATATTCATGGCATAGATAAACAAAACTTAATTGTCTTTGGAGCTATTGAAGAAAAATTAGCTGCATTTGATGGATTTGCAACGACACATCTGGTTACAGATTATGACTTTGCACAACATCGTGGTGTACATACTGTATTTGAATGTGTGGGTGGTAAATTTTCAGAAACTGCAATTAACCAAGCCATTGATTTAATTGATAGAGAGGGACAAATTGTACTCATGGGCGTTACAGAAACACTTGTAGGTATTAATACAAGGGATGTGCTCGAAAAAGGGCTAACATTTTCCGGTAGTTCTCGCAGTACAAAACACGAATTTGAACAACTTATTACTGCGTTCAGCAATGAACAATATCAACAAGCACTACGTCAATTGATTCCAGAAGACTATTACCACATTCATTCTACAGAAGATTTAAAACGCGCAATGGACGACACAGTCGCAAATAGAGGTTGGAAAAAAACGTATTTACAATATCATTGGTAAACGCTGACAAAAAGGTGGGTTATATATGCAACAATCGAGTTCGTTTTTAGGCATGCCCCGACAAATTATTTGGGGTTATATTGGTATTATTATTTTTATGATGGGTGATGGCTTAGAGATTGGTTGGCTAAGTCCATGGCTCAATGGACATGGTTTCTCAGTACAAGAAACAAGTTTACTCTTCTCTGCTTATGGTGTCACGGTCGCAATCGCAAGTTGGCTCAGTGGAGTTTTTGCAGAAGCACTGGGTGGAAAGCGTACGATGATCTTAGGCTTGACGTTCTACATCATCGGCACAATTTTCTTTGTAGGTTTCGCTATTCCATCACAAAACTTAGCACTCATGTTACCTGCTTATGCGTTAAGAGGTTTAGGATATCCACTATTTGCCTATTCATTCTTAGTATGGATTTCCTATCGTTCTGAGCAGAAAACTCTCGGAGCTGCTGTAGGTTGGTTCTGGTTTGTCTTCACAGGTGGTCTGAATGTGCTCGGCGCACTTTATTCAATTTGGGCTATTGAACATTTAGGTCATATCAATACATTGTGGAGCTCCCTATTCTGGGTATTACTTGGTGGATTCTTCACCCTCGTCTTGAATAAAGATAAATTACCTTCCAATCAAGGAAGCTCTAAAGAGAAATTCAAAGAAATTATTAAAGGTATCACAATAATGAAAGACGAACCTAAAATCTTCTTAGGTGGTATTATTCGTGTCATTAATACGACTGCACAGTTTGCTTTTCCAGTGTTCTTACCTATATATTTATCATCCTTTGGCATTCCCACTTCAAAATGGCTCGCCGTCTGGTCAACCATCTTTGTAGGCAATATTGTATTCAACCTTATCTTTGGTATAGTAGGAGATAAGATTGGTTGGCGTAACACTGTTATGTATTTCGGTGGTATCGGTAGTGGTATTTCTGTATTATTAATGGGCTATGTCCCGATATGGACAGATGGTAATATCGTCCTATTAACCATTGTCGGTTTCAGTTGGGGTGCATTTATCGCAGCATACGTACCACTTTCTGCACTGATTCCATCATTAGTTAAAACAGACAAAGGTGCTGCATTATCCGTGCTTAATCTAGGTGCTGGATTACCTGTATTTGTTGGACCTATGATTGTTTTTCTATTAATTGGAAGCATTCATGCGATTGGTGTCATCTGGGTACTTGCGATTCTTTATTTCATTAGTACAATACTGACTTATTTCATAAAAATGCCAAAGCATATGCAAAGCGGCGATCAAGAAGTAGCTTAACTATAAAAAATATTTAAAATTGGAGGTGTCGTCGTTGTTACCAGCAGAACGAGAGCAATTGATTATTACTTTTTTACAAACAAATAAAAAAGCGACCATTCATGCTTTAGCAACTGAATTCAATGTTCACGAAGCTACCATTCGTCGTGATTTAAATAAATTGGAACAATATAATCAAATCAAACGTACACATGGTGGTGTCGTTTTAAATAACACCGAAGTATGGGATGAATTAAACTTTGATGACCGTGAAACAAGTTATTATCATGAAAAAGTAGCCATCGGTCAACATGCCGTAACATTTGTTGAAGATAATGATACATTGTTTATCGACTCTGGATCGACGACCATCCATTTTGCGCGCGCGTTAACACAGAAACACAATTTAACGATTATTACGAATGACATCCATATCGCGACGATTTTAAAATCATCATCAAATCAAGTGATTGTAACTGGTGGCGTTTTGTACAAGGATAACTATTTATTGAACGGTATGATTACCAATGAAATCTTGCAACGTTTTAATCCAAACAAATTATTTTTAGCAACACCAGCACTAGATTTAGAAAAAGGCGTCACACATTTTAATGACGCGTTAGCTGCTACAAAAATCCAAATGGTTAAACAAGCGAAAGAAGTGTATGTTCTGACGGATAGTTCAAAATTTGATAAAGTATCATTTTATCACGTCTGTCCTACGAGCAAAGTTGATGTGTTAATTACAGACCAAAGTAATACAGACATTGATTGGGATGCATATACTGACGTATTTAATAAAATAGTCCCCGTCAAAGTAAACATCTAGCAATATTACAGTTTTTAATGTACACAAGCACATGGTCACTATTAAAAAGAGAGCTAATCCAAAATTTCAGGATTAACTCTCTTTTTATTTTATGATTATATTATCATAGAACGAACTACACACCTGAATAAGATGAGAAGCCGCCATCTACGGGCACAACAATACCAGTGACAAAGCCACTTAACTGATGATCCATCAACCAATACAATGTACCGAGAATATCTTCAGGTTCACCAAAGCGATTCATCGGTGTTTGTGATAGAATCTTCTGCGCACGGTCTGAGTAGGAACCATCCTCATTTCTCAGTAATGCTTTATTTTGACTTGTTTCAAAAAATCCGGGTGCAATGGCATTCACACGGATTTGACCTGCAAAGTAAGTACTTAACCATTGCGTAAAGTTGCTTACTGAAGCTTTGGCGCCACTGTATGCTGGGATTTTTGTTAATGGTGTAAAAGCATTCATAGAAGAAATATTGATAATTGTACCCGCTTCTGACTCAACAACATCTTTGCCAAATACTTGCGATGGCAAGAATGTGCCTGTGTAATTGAGTTTAAACACGTTGTCTACACCTGATTCTGTTAAATCAAAGAATGTTTTCTCAGCAGTTGTATCATACATTTCATCGTCCGTTGTTGCATTTGGGTGATTACCTCCGGCCCCATTAATCAGTACAGCAATCGCACCAAACGCTTCATTAAATGTTTGCTTCGCTTGTACTAGTGCATCTTTATCTAATACATCAGCAACTAAAGCTACCGTTTGCTTTCTATCTTTATCAATTTCATCTTGTAATGCTATGATTTTATCTTCGGAACGACCTAAAATACCTACATTCGCCCCTTTCGCTACTAGACCTTTGACAAACGTTGAACCAATCACACCTGTCGCACCTGTAATCACGACATTGACGCCCTTAAATTGCGTAGTCATTATTTGCTCACCCCTTCTATTAACCCATTAATGTATGTTGCACCTAATGCCCTATCAAACAAACCATAACCAGCTTTGCCCGTTTCTCCCCAAATCATGCGGCCATGGTCTGGTCTAATCGTACCTTTAAATTCTATCTCACATAATGCTTCAACAACTGCTTTCATATCTACAGAACCATTTTTAGATAAATGACCTGTTTCCACAAATGAAAATTCATCTAAGCGCTTAACATTACGCATATGCACAAAATGAATATGCGTGCCAAATTCACGAATCATATTCGGCAAATCATTGTCAGCTAGTGCCCCTAGAGAACCTGTACAGAAACAAATACCATTATGAGCATCATCATTAATAGATAAAAGTCGCTTGTAACTATCTTTATTTTTAATAATACGTGGTATTCCAAAAATCGACCAAGGCGGATCGTCTGGATGTATCGCCAGATCAATATCATGTTCGATTGCAGTTGGTAATACTGCATCTAAGAAGTATTTCAAATTTGCCCATAACTGTTCATCTGACATTTCACGATAAGTCGTGATCAGTTGATTCATTTCTGACCTTGAATAACTTTCATCCCACCCTGGTAAATTTAAGTCAGTCGTTAGTGGGTCAATATCTTTAAGTTGATCGTGTTTGTATATTAATGTGTTTGAACCATCTGCTAACTCATAATCTAATTGAGAACGCGTCCAATCAAATACAGGCATGAAGTTATATGTCACCGTTTTGATACCGTTTGCTGTTAAATTGATAAGTGATGTTTTATAATTTTCGATTAAAGTGTCACGCTTGTCCGTGCCCATTTTAATTTCTTCACTAACTGGTAGACTTTCTACGACTTCAAACTTTAAACCTTCCGCTTCAATGGACTGCTTTAACTGTTTGATTCTTTCCGATGTCCATACTTCCCCAACTGGAACATCGTAAATTGCCGTCACAATTTGTTTCATATCTGGAATTTGCTTAATATTTTTTAATGTCACTGGGTCATCTTCCCCATACCAACGAAATGATAATTCCATGATTATGCCTCCTTAACGCCCTCTATTTTGAATAAATTAACTGCATTGTTATAACAAATCGCTTTCACCATTTCATCAATCGTTGAAGCGGACAATGCAATTTCTCCCTTTTCAATTTTTTCACCTAAGAAATTACATAAAATTCTTCTAAAATACTCATGACGCGTATATGAAATCATGCTCCGTGAATCCGTCAACATACCTACGAATTTCGACAATAATCCTACATTGGCGTAATCCAGCAAATGTCTCTCCATGCCTTCTTTCGTATCGTTAAACCACCAAGCTGCACCCAACTGTACTTTGTGTTCGCTGTTGGTAAAATTACCTGCCGTTGCTTGAACCATAAAGTGATCGTTACCATTATTTGGATAAATGATTGTATCTGATAGCGCTTGATGTTGTTCAAGATGGTCTAACATCGCATTTAATGTCTTGGCGCTTAACTGTTCGCCTACACTATCAAATCCACTATCAGCACCAACTTGTTCATACATACTTGTGTTATTATTTCTCGTTGGACCTAAATGGTATTGCACCACCCATTTTAATTCATGATAGACCTTGCTAATTTCCGTTAAAATATAGCCTGCCAACTCATACTGTTGCGTTTCCGAAACATTTTCACCATTTAATAACGCGGTATATATTGCAGTTACTTCTTCGGAAGATGCTGTCATAAGTGGTGTTTTTTCAAAGCTTTGATCTGAACTTCTAGCACCTTGTCGATCAAAATAATGAATACGTGCTTTCAATGCTTCAATATAACTGCTTAAGTCATTAATGTTACGTTCTGTGGATTGATCCAATTTGTTAATCTTTTCTTGAATCGTTGCACTACTTAAAAATACATAACTGTCAGGTCTAAATGTAGGGATTACTTTGAAAGTTACTTTTTTATCTTCATTTAACAAGCGATGGTACTCCAAATCATCACAAGGATCGTCAGTTGTACAAACGACCTTGACATTACTCCGTTTAATCAAATTTTGTGGTGTATGTGATGATTTTGCTAATTTACGATTCAATGATTTATAAAGCTTTTTGATGTTAACTTTATCTAAATCTGTATCTTCATTAAAATAACGCTTCAATTCCAAAGCACACCAATGATACATCGGGTTCGCCACGGCATACGGGAGCATCTGCATAAATGCTTTGAATTTTTCGAAATCGTCTGCATCACCAGTTATCAATGTTTCATCGATTCCAAATGCACGCATCAAACGCCATTTGTAATGATCTCCTGATAACCACAGTTGTGTGATTGTTTCATAGTTCTTATTCTCATAAATTTCTTTCGGATCTAAATGACAGTGAAAATCATATATTGGAAGGTCCTTCACTTTTTCATATAACTTTACTGCAGTTTTATTATTTAATA
>Ga0209547_100162_pt1 | contig 10831 bp, 10 predicted proteins | sample UppTromicrDC3115_FD_185843 | JGI IMG/M metagenome (GOLD analysis project Ga0209547, IMG submission 185843) | Upper troposphere microbial communities from Oklahoma, USA - DC3-115 (SPAdes) (version 2) | ecosystem: Environmental > Air > Outdoor Air > Unclassified | place: USA: Oklahoma | collected...
AAATTCGTTTGTCCAATCATAATTTCCACCTCTAGGTAAGTTCATTATTTATATGTATTATACTATATTTCTGTCTGCCTGAAAATATTAGTGATTGAACTTATATACAATTCTAAAACTATAAGGCAAAAAATAATCATTTTTAATTTTGATGTTGGTTTTATGTTAAGAAAAAAAGCATTGAAGCAGTTGTTAAAAGTACACTGCTTCAATGCTAATTGCTAATTATAATCATGTCGTTTTAAATCTATTTCTTCAAGTTTAACAATTTTAGTTTTCTTTATCCATTTATGTGTTAAATATATGATTAATAAGATAAACATAGGCGCTAAGTTTCTAAATAATGCTGCAAAATCACCAGACATAATCGATCCTAGTGAATTACCGACAAATAAGAATAATAGGGCTACAATAACAATAATTGGACCTAGTGGATAAAATGGTGCTTTGTATGGTAATACAAGATTTGGATCTTTATTTTGCTTTTTGATTGCTGAGCGAAGTCTTATCTGAGCTAATATACTTGCTCCCCAAATCACAATAATGAGTGATCCGATAATGTTAAGTAATGTAAACACAATATCTGATTTAAATTGTGCTAATACAATGATACTTAAGACGATTACAAAAGTTGCTATAAGTGCAACGATTGGTAATCTAGTTGCCTTGTTCAACTTTGCTAAGAATTTTGGTGCTTGCTTATCTTCTGCCATTGAAAACAGCATACGACTCGTTGTATAAATACCGGAATTTGCGGCAGATAACAATGAAGTTAATATAACTGCATTGATAACTGAAGCCGCGAAAGCAATACCTACACGGTCAAATACGATTGTAAAAGGACTTTGTGAAACAGATTCGTCCTTGTTCAATAACATTGGATCTGTATACGGAATAATAGCTGAAATAACGGCTATAGATAGCACGTAGAATAGCAGTATTCTCCAAAAAACTTGTTTAATTGCTTTTGGCATCGATTTATCAGGATTTGATGATTCACCTGCTGTAACCGCAACTACTTCTGTGCCACCAACTGAGAAACCGGCTACAAGTAATACAGCTAGGAATCCAGAAATACCGCCTACAAAAGGAGCTTCACCTGTTGTATAGTTTGTTAAACCATATGTTTTTCCACCGATAATACCAGCAATAGTCAATATACCTATAACAATGAAAGCGATAATAGTGATAACTTTGATTAGCGATAACCAAAATTCAGTTTCACCAAACGCTTTGACGGAAAAAATGTTTAGCAAGAATAGTATCACTAAAAAGATAATACTCCATGTTACTGGGCTGAAAAATTGAAAAGCATCCCAATAGTAAAGTACGCTTGAAGCGATGATGATATCAACACTTGTTACAAGTAGCCAAATTGCCCAATATAACCATCCCATTGTAAAACCTAAAGATTTATCTACAAAACGTGTAGAATAAGAACTAAAAGAACCTGAAACTGGATAGAATGTAGCTAATTCGCCAATGGATGACATTAAGAAATATAACATTATTCCGATTATTAAATAGGCGAGTATAGCACCACCAGGTCCTGCTTGTGAAATCACATTTCCTGTTGCAACAAATAGGCCTGTACCAATTGCGCCACCAATTGCAATCATTGAAATATGACGAGAGTTAAGACCACGATTCATATTATTTTGTGCCATAAAAAAGTCTCCTGTAATTGATTAAAAATTTATATACACTCCATTCTAATGCTTTTATATAGCACAATCAATGCTTTTATTAGGCAATTGTCATAAAATGTTTAAATATTTCGAAAATTGTCTATAAAATTAATGGGACATAAGTTGCTTTTACAATAATTATACATTAAAATAAATGTTAGATAATAATTATTATTATTTAGACCACGTTAGGGGGAAATATAATGACTAATAACAAAAAATTAACAAGCCTATTTGGTGCTCCTGTCTCAGATAGAGAAAATAGTATGACAGCAGGTCCTAGAGGTCCATTATTAATGCAAGATTGGTACTTTTTAGAGCAAATGGCTCATTTTGATAGAGAGGTTATTCCAGAACGCCGTATGCATGCTAAAGGTTCAGGTGCGTTTGGAACTTTCACAGTAACTAATGATATTACACAATATACATCAGCAAGTATTTTTTCTGAAGTTGGTAAACAAACAGAAATGTTTGCACGTTTTTCAACAGTAGCTGGTGAACGTGGTGCAGCAGATGCAGAACGTGATATTCGTGGTTTCGCATTAAAATTTTATACTGATGAAGGAAACTGGGATTTAGTGGGTAATAATACCCCTGTGTTCTTCTTTAGAGACCCTAAATTATTCGCAAGTTTAAATCACGCAGTTAAACGTGACCCAAGAACAAACATGCGTAGTGCACAAAATAATTGGGACTTTTGGACATCGTTACCAGAAGCGTTGCACCAAGTTACTATCTTGATGTCAGATCGTGGTATACCTAAAGGTTTCAGAAACATGCATGGTTTTGGATCACATACTTATTCAATGTATAATGATAAAGGTGAACGTGTTTGGGTTAAATTCCATCACAGAACACAACAAGGTATTGAAAATTTACAGCCTGATGAAGCAGCAAAAGTTATTGCGGAAGATAGAGAATCATCGCAACGTGATTTGTTCGAAGCAATTGAAAATAAAGATTATCCAAAATGGAAAATGTACATTCAAGTTATGACAGAAGAACAAGCAAGAAATCACAAAGACAATCCATTTGACTTAACTAAAGTTTGGTATAAAGGGGATTATCCATTAATCGAAGTTGGTGAATGGGAACTTAATCGTAACCCTGACAACTACTTCCAAGATGTAGAACAAGCAGCGTTTGCTCCAACAAACATTGTACCTGGTATTGATTTCTCTCCAGATAAAATGTTACAAGGTCGTATCTTTTCATATGGAGATGCACAACGTTATAGATTAGGTGTTAACCATTGGCAAATTCCAGTAAATCAACCTAAAGGCGTAGGTGTTGAAAATATTTGTCCGTTTAGTAGGGACGGTCAAATGAGAATTCTTGATAATAATCAAGGCGGTGGACCACATTATTATCCAAATAGTGAAGGTGCGTTTGAAGATCAACCAGAATTTAAAAAACCTGGCTTAAAAGTAGAAGGTGAAGCTTATGAATATGACTATCGCCAAGATGATGACAACTACTTTGAACAACCGGGACGTTTATTTAGATTACAATCTAAAGAGCAACAAGAACGTATTTTCCAAAATACAGCTAATGAAATGCAAGGAACGACATTAGAAGTACAACATCGTCATATTCGTCATTGCTATAAAGCGGATAGCGAATATGGTAAAGGTGTAGCTAAAGCACTTGGTATTGATATTAATGATGTTGATTTAGAAATTAAGGATTAATCGGAAAACCTTAACATAAATAAAAGGTGAAAATGTTTAATGCAAAAGCCAACGAAAGCAATTGTTTTCGTTGGCTTTTTTTGAGCGTATATAACTGTCATAAAATAGTGTTATTTTAGTTTATATAATTCTTTTAAAGCTTTAGTAGGGACTTCTTTTTCGCTAACTTCTTCATATATTTTAACGTAATCTCTTTTATGTGTAACTTTTAAATAGCGATTTGGTTTTAACTTTTCAATTGCTGTAAATGTTAATTTGGTCACATTTCCATGTTCATCAACGGCATCTTGAGTGTAGCTCACTCTGCCATGTTCTAATAATTGATCTGGGTTTTGTTTTGTGATGAGGTACGAGTGTTGTTTTTTTACCAGGGGGTTATACTGATCTATAATTTGTGATATTTCGCTTTCATTATTGGACCTAGTAAAAGCCAACACTGATAAGACTATTAAAGTTAATAAAATTATAAAACAGAAACTAGTAAATAATAAAAAGACTTTTTTCATTTTGTTCATCTCCTTTAGTTGTTGCATATATTATATAGGGGTAATAATTGATAAAACAACGAACAGAAATGTCATATTTTGTTATATGAATTTCACTCTAATTAAAATAAAAAAGCTTGGTAAGTATATTAATATAGAATGGAAAGAATTTAAGTGCATAAAAAAAGACCAGTACTTAATTGTACTAGTCTGAGTTAAAATATAGTGCTATTCATCAATTTCTAAATTTGTCGTATTTAAAAGATAAGATTTGCATTATATTATTTAGTTTCGCGATGTAATGTATATTTATTTAATCTTGGGCAGAATTTTTTAAGTTCAATACGTTCAGGATTATTTCTTTTATTTTTTGTAGAAATATAATTACGGTCGCCACATTCTGTACATGCTAATGTAATATTTACGCGCAAAGTGCACACCTCTTTCTTAACAGTAATGATTACGTTTTAAAATTTTAGCATAAGAACTAGAACTTTTCAATAAAGTTTTATGGAATTTTAACTTTTGTTTTTTAACAAGTTAACGTTATGTACAATAAATGAAAATTATTTAATAGAGAAAATTATTGTTGAAATGATAAATATTTATGTTAGTATATAAAACGTAATTATTACGATTTGAAAAAGGAGAGATTTCAAGTGGCTAAAAAATCGAAAATAGCAAAAGAAGAAAAAAGAGAACGCATGGTTGAAAAATATTTTGAATTGCGTCAAGAATTAAAAGCAAAGGGTGACTATGAAGCATTGAGAAAGTTACCGAGAGATTCATCACCAACTCGGTTAACACGCCGCTGTAAGGTCACAGGACGCCCAAGAGGTGTATATCGTAAGTTTGGAATGTCACGTATAGCATTACGAGAATATGCACACAAAGGACAAATCCCTGGTGTAAAAAAAGCAAGTTGGTAATTTCAGACTCAAGTCCATTTACATTTAGTTTAAAACAATGTATATTATCTATTGGTTAAGATAGTATAAATGTTATTGTTCGGAAATTATGGCAAATCAATTAATTTTTTCTATAACAATTATCATATTTATAATGAAAATCTTACCATTATATAAATGTTTTATTAAAAATGTTAGGGGTTTGTTAAATAATGAAAATTTTTGATTACGAAGATATCCAACTTATACCGAATAAATGTATTGTAAATAGTCGTTCTGAGTGTGATACAACTGTTGAATTTGGCCCAAGAAGCTTTAAATTACCAGTTGTTCCAGCCAATATGCAAACTGTTATGAACGAAACATTAGCTGAATGGTTTGCGGAAAATGATTATTTCTACATTATGCATAGATTTGATGAAGAAGGTCGAATTCCATTTACTAAAAAAATGCAAGACAAAGGTTTATTTGCTTCTATTTCAGTAGGTGTAAAAGACCGTGAATTTGATTTTGTTGAAAAATTAGCAGCTGAAAAAGCAATACCTGAATATATTACGATTGATATTGCACATGGCCATTCTGATTCAGTTATTAATATGATCAAACATATTAAACAACATATTCCAGAAGTATTTGTAATTGCTGGTAACGTAGGTACGCCAGAAGGAGTTCGCGAATTAGAAAATGCTGGTGCTGATGCAACTAAAGTAGGTATTGGTCCGGGTAGAGTTTGTATTACTAAAATTAAAACAGGATTCGGTACTGGTGGATGGCAGTTATCTGCATTAAATCACTGCAGTAAAGCAGCACGTAAACCAATCATTGCTGATGGCGGTATTAGAACTCATGGTGACATAGCAAAATCTATCCGCTTTGGCGCATCAATGGTTATGGTTGGTTCATTATTTGCTGCACATGAAGAATCACCAGGTGAAACGGTTGAGTTAGATGGTAAAATGTATAAAGAATACTTCGGTAGTGCATCAGAATTCCAAAAAGGTGAACATAAGAATGTAGAGGGTAAAAAAATGTTTGTTGAACACAAAGGCTCTTTATTTAATACATTAATTGAAATGCAACAGGATTTACAAAGTTCAATTTCATATGCAGGCGGTAAAGATTTAAACTCATTAAGAAAAGTGGATTATGTAATTGTTAGAAATTCAATTTTCAATGGAGATAGAGACTAAATTTTAGTAGGTGTAAAAAATTAGAAAATTTTTATTATACGTAGTAATTTTCTTGGCCATTGTCTTAATAGTTCCTATTAAAGAATCATCATCAATGTTGTCATTACAGCAAACCTTTAAATCTAAAGTAGATAGTTGGACTACAGACAAATCAATGACAAACGATGCATTAAAAGTACCGAGTAAACAAGATTTTGCTATAAACAATATTCAAATAAATATGTCGAAACAAAATGTTGAAGATAAACTAGGTACGGCTCAAAGAGTTACATCAAACGAATATGGTACAAAATGGTTTACTTACTTCTCTGACAATTATAAATCATTTGTAATGGTAAGTTATATTGATAATAAAGTGCATGCTTTATACAGTAATCAAAATGTAATTTCTTCTAAATCAAAAATAAAGTACGGTTCGCCTAAATCAGTTGTAAGGGAACGTTTAGGTCAACCTATAACTGAAAAGCAAAAAGGGCGCGTAAAATTTGATGTTCAAGATGATGGTTATGATAATTTTCATAAAGACCAAATCTATACAACCGTCTTTTATGATAAACATAATGATAATAATTTAACGGCACTTTTACAAGTCAGTGATAAGATGGAGAATCGGTTACAAGAACAGTACGGTGCACCTTCAGACGGACTAGCTAAAAGTTTTGAATTGCAAAATTTTGATTTAGTGAATGCTGAACGCGTTCAACATCAATTAGAACCTTTAAATTATTCAGCAAGTATTTCTGATACTGCAAGAAAACACAGTAAAGATATGGCTGATAACCGTTATTTTGATCATAATAATTTATCAGGTGAGTCTCCATTTGATAGATTGAAAGCTGATGGCCATGACTTTAATACTGCTGGTGAAAATCTAGCTTATGGACAAACAAGTAGCATATATGCACACGAAGGGTTAATGAATTCATTAGGTCACAGAAAAAATATATTAAAACAAGAATTTAAAACACTTGGTGTTGGTGTGGATTTTAATGAAAACAAACAACCATATTGGACAGAAAACTATTCTGGCTAATGTTTATTTTGTGTTGTAAAAGGGTATCCTTTATTTTGTGAGGATGAGTAAGTTATGACTACTAAAAAAGAAAATAAAACAGAAGATATTCTTGAAAAAGTGAAAGAAGTTTTAGAGAAAAAGAATGAAAAATAAGAGGTTGCGCAAACTGCGCATCCTCTTATTTTTTTGAGAGTGTCTTTGATTTGATGATAACGCTAATTACATTTCTCTAAATAATCCTACTACTTTACCTAGTACTGCAACTTGATCTAAGTATATTGGTTCCATTGTACTATTCTCAGGTTGTAAGCGATAGTGTGTTTTCTCTTTGAAAAAACGTTTAACAGTAGCTTCATTCTCCTCAGTCATAGCAACAATAATATCACCATTTTCAGCGATAGTTTGACTTCTAACAATCACTTTATCTCCATCAAGTATTCCAGCTTCAATCATACTATCACCAACTACATTTAATATGAAAATGTCACTGTTGTGTGTCGAAGTAAAATGCTCAGGTAAAGGAAAGTATTCTTCTACATTTTCTACCGCTGTAATAGGTATTCCAGCGGTTACTTTACCTATTACAGGAACATGAATTGTTTCTTCCATATTAACTGGTTCGCCTAATTGTTCATTTACAATTTCAATTGCGCGTGGTTTAGTAGGGTCTCTTCGTATATAACCTTTTTCTTCTAATCTAGATAAATGTCCGTGCACAGTAGAACTGGAAGCTAAGCCTACAGCTTCACCAATTTCTCGCACACTTGGTGGATACCCTTTCGAATGAACAGTCTGCTTGATATATTCAAATATTTCATTTTGTCGTTTTGTTAACTCTCTCATAATAGGCACTCCCTAATTTAATTTGACTTAATTATAGCATGTACATTTATAAATTACAAACGTTTGTTCGTTTAAGTGTTGACATAGAACAAGCGTTCTGATAAAGTGATGTTACAAACAAATGTTCTAGGAGTGACCTTAAATGATAAAAATATATAAATCTCAAATAAAAGCTTATATGATAGTATTAGTTGTAACTATGGTGCTTTGTGCATTATTTATATTAAGTGCACATAACAATGCGAATTCAGAACAAACGTACGAAATGACAGATCATCAAATGGTACATCAATCTAATGACAGTGAACAGAAAAACACTGAAACAGAGCAAAAAAGCGAACATGAAGCTCAACCTGTTTTTGCAGCAGTACATTAACAAAAGTGTATATAGAAATAAAATAGTTATATACAGAGACTGGGGATATTGAGCGAAACGATTTTGTTTCGCTCAATTTTTTGTTATATTTTTCTATATGAAAAAACTAACGGAGGTATGTCATGACTAACGTAGATGGCGTAGATTTAGAACGTATAAATGAACTGGCTAAAAAGAAAAAAGAGCAAGGACTGACAGAAAAAGAAGCTAAAGAGCAATCTAAACTTAGAGAAGCATATTTAAAGTCTTTCAGAAAAAAATTCAAACAACAGTTAGAAAGTACCAGGGTTATTGACCCAGAAGGAAATGATGTTACTCCAGATAAAGTGAAAAATATATTAGATGCCAAAGAAAAAGAAGATAAAGAGTAAATCAATTTTTTGTTAAATGAATAATAAATAAGGTATAATAGGTTAGAATCTTGCTAGAAGAAAGGAAGTCATATAGATGAATAAAGAAAAAGATCAATTAGCAGTTGATACGATTAGAGCGTTAAGTATCGATGCAGTTGAACAGGCTAATTCAGGACACCCAGGATTACCTATGGGTGCTGCTCCAATGGCATATACATTATGGACACGTCATTTAAACTTTAACCCCCAATCAAAAAACTTCTTTGATAGAGATCGTTTTGTATTATCAGCAGGACATGGTTCGGCTCTTTTATATAGTTTATTGCATGTATCGGGAAGTTTAGAATTAGAAGAGTTAAAACAATTTAGACAATGGGGTTCAAAAACGCCTGGACACCCTGAATTTAAACACACAGATGGTGTTGAAGTAACTACTGGACCGCTTGGACAGGGATTTGCAATGTCTGTTGGTATGGCTATGGCAGAAAAACATTTAGCAGGTAAATTTAATAAACAAGATGCTAAAGTAGTTGACCATTACACATATGTGTTAGCTTCTGACGGAGATTTAATGGAAGGCATTTCTCATGAAGCAGCTTCATTAGCAGGCCATAACCAGTTAGATAAACTAGTTGTACTATATGATTCAAATGACATCTCATTAGATGGCGATTTAGATAAAGCATTTTCTGAAGATATCAAAGGGCGTTTTGAAGCATATGGTTGGAAACACATACTTGTTAAAGATGGAAATGATTTAGACGCAATTGACAAAGCAATTGAAGAAGCTAAATCTCAAGATGTACCTACTATTATTGAAATCAAAACAATTATAGGTTTTGGTGCACCAAATAAAGAAGGTACACATGGTGTTCACGGAGCGCCATTGGGAGAAGATGAAAGAAAATTAGCGTTAGAAAAATATGGCTTAGACCCTGAAAAACGCTTTAACGTACCTCAAGAAGTATATGAAATATTCCAACAAAGTATGTTAAAACGTGCAAATGAAAAAGAAGAGGCATGGAATAAACTGATTGAAGAATATACTACTAAATATCCAGAATTAGCAGAAGAATTCAAGTTAGCGATTAGTGGTAAATTACCAGTTGACTATAGTAATGCTTTACCACACTTCGAAGCTGGTCATAGTGGGGCATCACGTGCCGATTCAGGTGAAGTTATCCAAGCGTTAAGTAAGACTGTACCTTCATTCTTTGGTGGTTCAGCAGACTTAGCTGGTTCAAATAAATCTAATGTAAAAGAAGCACCTGATTTTGATAAAACAACACCAGAAGGTAAAAATATTTGGTTTGGTGTACGTGAGTTTGCGATGGGTGCAGCAGTGAATGGTATGGCTGCTCACGGTGGATTACATCCATACGGTGCAACTTTCTTCGTATTTAGTGATTATCTAAAACCAGCTTTACGTTTGTCTTCAATTATGGGACTTAATTCTACATTCATATTTACACATGATTCGATTGCTGTTGGTGAAGACGGACCTACACACGAACCTATTGAACAATTAGCAGGTTTAAGAGCTATTCCTAATATGAATGTAATTCGTCCAGCTGACGGAAACGAAACAAGAGTAGCATGGGAAGTAGCTTTAGAATCAGAATCAACACCAACTTCATTAGTCTTAACACGCCAAAACTTAACTACAATGGATCTTGACAAAGAAACTGTAGAAGAGGGTGTTCGTAAGGGTGCTTATGTTGTGTTTGAATCTGATCAAGCTGCAGAATTCTTATTATTAGCTACAGGCTCAGAAGTTAATTTAGCAATAGAAGCTGCTAAAGATTTAGAGGCACAAGGTAAAGGCGTACGTGTTGTTTCTATGCCAAACTGGAATGCTTTTGAAAAACAATCAAAAGAATATAAAGAATCAGTATTACCAGCATCAATCACTAAACGTGTTGCTATTGAAATGGCATCACCACTTGGATGGCATAAATATGTAGGTACTGAAGGTAAAGTTATTGGTATCGACGGATTTGGAGCAAGTGCACCTGGTGATTTAGTTGTTGAAAAATATGGTTTTACAAAAGAAAATGTTTTAAATCAAATTCAAACATTTTAAAATGAAATAATTAATTAGAAAATGGTATGAGAATTAAACACTCATACCATTTTTTCTATGATATAAAAAGCTAATATTTACAAAATGATTTTTGAATTGATATAATACTTAGGTCGAAAGTAATATAAATATTGTTGCTCTTGAAATAGAGCTCTTATTTTAGTAAAATTCATTAGGATAGGAAAGTGGGTGAAACAAT
>Ga0209547_100163_pt1 | contig 10600 bp, 18 predicted proteins | sample UppTromicrDC3115_FD_185843 | JGI IMG/M metagenome (GOLD analysis project Ga0209547, IMG submission 185843) | Upper troposphere microbial communities from Oklahoma, USA - DC3-115 (SPAdes) (version 2) | ecosystem: Environmental > Air > Outdoor Air > Unclassified | place: USA: Oklahoma | collected...
GTTGGGCCATTATACATTCACACTGCCAGAGGATATTTTAAAAGGAGAGCTGAGAGCTCTAAATTTAAATATAAACAACGAATTATCTCATTAACGTACGTTTTCGTTCCATTGGCCCTCAAACCCCATAATTAACTGGCTGGCTGAAGTGTGGTACTATTGCTGCGGGTGTCTGAGCCTTTCTGGTTCAGGCAGGACGCAGGTTCCAGAAATGCGAAGACCCCACTCGTTAATCCATTAACTCGTGAGGTCTGCATGAAGTATCTCGACACTACTGATTGTAGCCTCTTCCTTGCTGAGAGGTCAAAGTTTATGACGAAATATGCCCTTATCGGGTTGCTCGCCGTGTGCGCCACTGTGTTGTGTTTTTCCCTGATATTCAGGGAACGGTTATGTGAGCTGAATATTCACAGGGGAAATACAGTGGTGCAGGTAACTCTGGCCTACGAAGCACGGAAGTAAGCTACCGGGCGGGGACGGAAGTGTGAGGTATTTCAGGGGTAGACACCCCGCATTCAAAAAACGCCGGTCCCGCCCGGGGCCGGCACACAGGTTAAGGCATTTCCTGCGTTTCAGTCATTTCATTATCAAAACCACATTAAACGGGCGTAATCAGACATGATTTGTGCGCCAACACAGATCATTGTCACAATTTTCAAGTCTCTATCATTGTTTTTATCAGGGGGGTATTTTTCCCGTAAGTGATTTTGTATAGCGATCTGTTACCATTTGCGATAATATTCATTGTATAGCAAATCGTTACCAATGGAGGTTTTATGTCCACTGCAGCAAGCATCCGTAAAACACCGCGAGAAAATCAGATTAACATCCGGGCAACTGATGAGGAAAGAGCCGTTATTGATTATGCTGCGAGCCTGGTCAATAAGAATCGTACCGATTTCATCATTGAACTGGCTTACCAGGAAGCTAAAAACATCATTCTGGATCAACGTTTATTTGTATTGGATAACGAACGTTATGATTCGTTTATTACGCAACTGGAAGCTCCTGTACAGAATGCAGAAGGGCGTGAATGTCTGATGGCGGTAAAGCCTGAATGGAAATAAATGTCACCGCGCCGGCATTGCTGACAGATGAGCATATACTTCAGCCATTTGACTGTGGGAATGAGGTGTTAAGTAACTGGTTGCGTGGTCGGGCTATGAAAAACCAGATGCTCAATGCTTCCCGCACGTTCGTCATTTGTCTGGAGGATACTTTACGTGTTGTGGGGTATTACTCATTAGCTACTGGTTCTGTCACACATGCCGGGCTTGGGCGCAGTTTGCGCCATAATATGCCCAATCCTGTACCTGTTGTTCTTTTAGGGCGTCTGGCTGTCGATGTTTGTACTCAGGGACATGGTTTCGGTAAATGGCTGCTGAGTGATGCCATTCATCGGGTTGCCAATCTGGCTGAACAGGTTGGCATTAAGGCTGTTATGGTTCATGCAATTGATGATGACGCCAGAGTTTTTTATGAGCATTTTGGTTTTGTTCAGTCAGTTGTGGCACCTGATACCTTGTTTTATAAAATTTGATGTTACGCAATTTTATTGGGCGTAGCTTTATAATGATGTAAATCGATAGTCCCTCGGACTAGCTTTCACATTTTAGAAATCGCCGATCCCGCCCGGGGCCGGCACACATGTTTAGTTATTTTCTGTTTTTTCGTCATTTCATTATCAAAATCACATTAAACGGTCGTAATCAGACATGATTTGTGCGCCAACACAGATCATCGTCACAACTTTCAAGTCGCTGATTTCAAAAAACTGTAGTATCCTCTGCGAAACGATCCCTGTTTGAGTATTGAGGAGGCGAGATGTCGCAGATCGAAAATGCAGTAACTTCCTCACCGAAACGCATTTACAGAAAAGGTAATCCGTTAACCGGAGCCGAGAAACAACGCATATCTGTTTCCCGGAAAAAGGGGACACATAAAGCGATTAATGTTTTCATCCAGAGTGAACTCAAAGATGATTTGACACAGCTTTGTAAAGATTCGGGCTTAACTCAAAAAGAAATGATAGAGCACTGGATTTTGAAAGAAAAAGCTGCGATGGATGATGCGAATAGAAGGTAACTAAGTTACTTTCTTGAACATTTGAATTGCGGATGCTAGATTACTGATCGTTTAAGGAATTTTGTGGCTGGCCACGCCATAAGGTGGCAGGGAACTGGTTCTGATGTGGATGTACAGGAGCCAGAAAAGTGAAAACCCCGATAATCTTCTTCAACTTTGGCGAGTCCGAAAAGATTACCGGGGCTAACAAGAAACCGTATAGCCAACAATTCAGCTATGCGGGGAGTATAGTTATATGCCCGGAAAAGTTCAAGACTTCTTTCTGTGCTCACTCCTTCTGTGCATTGTAAGTGCAGGATGGTGTGACTGATCTTCAACAAACGTATTACCGCCAGGTAAAGAACCCTAATCCGGTGTTCACACCCCGTGAAGGTGCCGGAACGCTGAAGTTCTGCGAAAAACTGATGGAAAAGGCGGTGGGCTTCACCTCCCGTTTTGATTTCGCCATTCATGTGGCGCATGCCCGTTCGAAGGGACTGCGTCGGCGCATGCCACCGGTACTGCGTCGTCGGGCCATTGATGCGCTGCTGCAGGGGCTGTGTTTCCACTATGACCCGCTGGCCAACCGCGTCCAGTGCTCCATCACCACACTGGCCATTGAGTGCGGACTGGCGACGGAGTCTGCTGCCGGAAAACTCTCCATCACCCGTGCCACCCGGGCCCTGACGTCCCTGGCAGAGCTGGGGCTGATTACCTACCAGACGGAATATGACCCGCTTATCGGGTGCTATATCCCGACCGATATCACGTTCACACCGGCGCTGTTTGCTGCTCTCGATGTGTCTGAAGAGGCAGTGGCTTCCGCACGCCGCAGCCGCGTGGAATGGGAAAACAGACAGCGTAAAAAGCAGGGACTGGATACCCTGGGTATGGATGAACTGATTGCGAAAGCCTGGCGTTTTGTGCGCGAGCGTTTCCGCAGTTACCAGACAGAGCTTAAGTCCCGGGGAATAAAGCGTGCCCGTGCGCGTCGTGATGCGAACAGGGAACGCCAGGATATCGTCACCCTGGTGAAACGGCAGCTGACGCGTGAAATTGCGGAAGGACGCTTCACTGCTAATCGTGAGGCGGTAAAACGCGAAGTGGAGCGTCGTGTGAAGGAGCGCATGATTCTGTCACGTAACCGTAATTACAGCCGGCTGGCCACAGCTTCCCCCTGAAAGTGACTTCTTCTGAATAATCCGGCCCGCGCCGGAGGCATTCGCACGCCTGAAGTCCGGCGGCGCACAAAAAAACAGCACCCCATACAAAAAATAACCTCACCATTCACCTTCAGGTGCATCCGGTTCCCCCTGTTTTTGATACAAAACACGCCTCACAGACGGGAAATTTTGCTTATCCACATTAAACTGCAAGGGACTTCCCCATAAGGTTACAACCGTTCATGTCATAAAGCGCCAGCCGACAGCCTTACAGGGTGCAATGTATCTTTTAAACACCAGTTTATATCTCCTTTAAACTACCTAATTACATTCATTTAAAAAGAAAACCTATTCAATGTCTGTCCTGTGGACAGACAAATATGCACCTCCCACCGCAAGCGGCGGGCCCCGACCGGAGCCGATTTAGTTACAACATGCAAACATAAACCCCGGAAAAACCCCTGTTCCGCGCAGAACTGAAACCACAAAGCCCCTCCTCATAACTGAAAAGCGAGGCCGCCCCCGCCCAAAGGGCGGGAACAACATCGCTTTTAATTATGAATGTTGTAACTAAGCAGCATCATCGCTGTCAGTCTTCTGGCTGGAAGTATTGAATACACGCTCGTAAGCGGCCCTCACGGCCCGCTAACGCGGAGATACGCCCCGACTTCGGGTAAACCCTTGTCGGGACCACTCCGACCGCGCACAGAAGCTCTCTCATGGCTGAAAGCGGGTATGGCTTAGCAGGGCGGGGATGGGATAGGTGAACTCTATCAATCAGTACCGGCTTACGCCGGGCTTCGGCGGTTTTACTCCGGTATCATATGAAACAACAGAGTGCCGCCTTCCATGCCGCTGGCGCGGCATCAAAAAATCCCTCTTCTCCAGTACCCCCTCCAAACCCAGAGTGTATTTTCATTTATTGATGAAATTTGCTGTTTGCGCAATTTTCCTGTTTTGGTGTATTTTGTCATTCTGGAGGCTATAATATGTTTAATGTGATTACTCACCCAGCCGCACTGGATGAACTGCTGGAATTACCAGACAATCTGCGTGGTCGTATGACCAGACTGATTGAACGGCTGGAACAGGAAGGTAACAAAATGAAAATGCCTCACAGCCGTGTAATTGGCGGAGGGCTTTTTGAACTGAGAGTCGGGGATAAAAATATCGCAAGAACACTGTACGCTTATGCAACGGGTAATGAAATCTATCTGTTGCATGCATTTGTGAAAAAGACTCAAAAGACACCAACGAAAGCTATTGAAATCGCCAGGATGCGCCTGAAGGAGATGAAATGATGAAAGTAAAAGGTGTTCCGTTCAGCCTGGTAAAGCAAAAACTGCTTAATACTCCAGAAGCTGTCAAAGGGTATGAAGATGCCGATAAAGAACTGGAGATGGTAGAAATGTTATACGAAATGAGAGAAAAAGCGGGATTAACAAAGTCAGCGCTGGCCGAACGAATGGGGTTACGCCCGTCAGCCATCAGTCGCCTGGAAAGTAATCCTTTAGGGGCCAGTATGAAAACTTTGACAAAATATGCTCAGGCCTGTGGCGCAACCATCAATATTCACGCTGTCTATTGAGTTTTGTCACTGATTCAATCACCACCGGACGCACTGAACCTTCCGGCTGTTTCTCCAGCCAGTTAAGCCAGCGGTTTCCCTGCTGAAAGATGTCTGCAAAACGAGGAAGCATCAGAAGAGCGGGGGGACTCCGTCCGGCCAGTGAACTGTGCCGCACTCCGGGCAGTACATACCGCCGGCGCTGATACCGGCAAGAATGGTCGCAAACTCCCGCTCTGTACAACGGGCTATTTCCGGATATCCTTCGTCATCAACACGTACAAACCAGAAGACCAGCTTTTTGTTTCCGGCATCCACAAAGAACGGAATATTCAGGTCTGCGCAGCACTCAACGGCATCGTCAAAATTATCAAAGCGCAGAACTTCTGCGTCTTCTTCGTCAAAGAAGTCATCGTCGTGAAGCTTCACGACATAGCGGGGAAGTTTGCTTCTTTGAGGGGCAGGTTTTCGTTTACGGGGTTTAGCTGAACGGGCCATATAACCACCTGAAAGACAATGATATTGCCTGTTTTTATAACGGTAATTGCAGACCATGACAAGCCGCAGCCGTCAGGCTGCCTACTCGATCGATAGGAATTTAAAACCCGGAAAGATCGAAAAAACACCAGAAAGCGAATCACCGGGCGACATCTCACGCGTCTTATATTATTTGTATTGTCGATTAAAACGCATTGATTGATTGGAGTTGGGTATCTCTGATGGTTTTTTTACTCCATTTCCCTCAAAATGGACGCAACTTCCCCGATGCGGCTCTCAGCCGCACACCCGCTGTCGCGCCAGTGGCTCATGCATCCCGACCAGCTCTGCCAGACGGTAGCCCCGCTTCAGCCCCGTAAATCGCATCTGACTTCCGCACAGCACGCATTTCAGCGGGTCAACCTTCAGTAACCGCTGATACATCCCCCTCCATGTTATTTGCCTCGCCGTTTTTCTCACTGTCTCCGTTATGGTGTATACCACCTCTTCCAGTAAGCGCCGCTTCACCGGACTCAGGACCCCGTAGTACCTCACCATACGGAACCCCTTATCCGCCACGTGCCACGAGAACCTTTCCATAAATTCATCACCGCTCATCACAAGGTACTCTTCCTGCCGTGTGCGGTGGCTGTTGTAACGCAGACCGATTTCATCATGACCGGCATAATGCTCCAGACGACTCATCGGCACCGGTGGCTTTTTCAGGTAAGAGCCAAAGTACACTGCCACGTGGGTGGCGTTATCCATTACCCGGGATACGTTGACATTCCAGCCACGGCGGTAGTGGGTGTCCAGGAAGCGATTCCAGTCCCGTTTACTGCTTCCTTCTGCTGTCAGCGCATCCGGTATCACCAGGTCAGGGTATTTCCGTGACAGCAACCGTGTTATCCGGTAACGCCACATGCTCATCACCTTACGGGCGTAAAAATGAAGATTTTTCCAAGGTGTGACCTGACGTCACACCACCGGCAGTGGTCGACAGATGAATATGTGGATGCCATTGCTGGTCACGGCCCCATGTGTGGATTACCGTGAATATCCCCGGCTCCACATCCGCCTGGCGGCAGATTTCCAGTATCACATCCGCAGCAATACGACTCATCTCTGCCAGCAACCACCGGTTGTGGAACACCAGGGACCAGTACTGGCAGGGAAGCGTGAACACAATATGCTGCCACGGGCAGTCGGGGACCAGACTCAGCAGATACTGTATCCACTGTGCGCCGGCCTTCACTCCGCAGTGCGGACAGGAGCGGCTTTTACAGCGGAAAAAGACCTTCTTTGTATGGCAACAGTCCGGTGATGAACAACACCACTGCGTGTAGCCCATCAGTGTGGTCCCGCACGCCATGATTTTTGTCACAGACTCAATGACTACCGGACGTACTGAGCCTTCCGGCTGTTTCTCCAGCCAGTTAAGCCAGCGGTTTCCCTGCTGAAAAATGTCGGCAAAACGGGGAAGCATGAATTACGCAGGAGGCAGATGTGAGGTGCCGCACACCGGACAGATAAAGGGATGTATCGTGCACACGGACAGGAAATTTTTCCAGGACATGGGGAGCATGGTGACATTACCGTCGGGCTCACCCACTATCCATACAGTTGTTTCATAATTGCCGGTGGCATCTTCTTCAAACAGGTACGGAATATCTTTTTCCATGCAGTACTCAGCGGCACTGCCGAAGTCGGGAAAAAACAGACCGGCTTCATTGTCTGGTCCGCCTGCGCAGGGAACCACCCGCCATTGCAACCGGGGAACTGAGCGGGAAGATTGTTTGCCGGATTTTTGTTTGCGAGGTTTAGCTGAACGGGCCATATAACCACCTGAAAAACAATGACATTGTCTGTTTTTATAACGGTAATTACAGGCTATGACAAGCCGCAGCCGTCAGGCTGCCTACTCGAGTACAGGACAATGACTGATTTCTTGATACCGTGAGCGTGGAGGGCAGTCATTGCGTGACGTAATTTTTATTCAAAGAGTTCAGCATGAGTACCAAGGTCAGTGAAATAAATAATCTCGTTTTTTTCATCGACGCGATACACCAGTAGAAAATCGCCTCCAATATGCAATTCTCGGAAACCAGCCCACTCTCCAGTAAGTTCATGGTCTCGATATTCAGCCGGAACAGGATTACGATTAGTCACAAGGTTCATTGCTACGGCAGCCGCCTGCATATCATAGCGTCCGCTTTTGTTATAGCGTTTCCATGCCTTTTCAAAGTTCTTAGTGCGATCCGTCCGGTAAGGCAACGGTGCGCGTTTATTGCTCCCCATTGTTCATACTCGCAATCAGCTCACCAACATTTTCAAAACTTGGCCGCCCTTGTGCCATCAGTTCTTCGGTTTGACGGATGGATTCACGCAAACGAGCTGATGGTTTACGGGTAATTTCAAATGGCAACCCTTCATTACGGACAACATTTTCCGCAAACAACCGCAATGCAGCGCTAACAGATAATCCGCAATCTTGCAGGATAGTTTCAAATTGGCTTTTAAGAACATCATCAACACGAGTACGGATATACGTTTCCATCTCATCACCTCATTAATCAAACATTGGTGTTGCTAATGTAGTCCATAATGGACTACAAAACAAGATGCATATTTCCCAGCTAACGTGAGTTTTCGTTCCACTGAGGAACGGGGATTTATGCGCGTCAGCGCATGTAAGGCGACAGGATGAAATGACAGGTAGCACTGAGGGTTAGCCGCCGATACCAATGAGGGATCGAAAGGGATTGCCTATCCATCTCTTCACCCTGTAAAGCCATACCCCGCTAAAAGCGGCTCAGAGGTTTTTGTGCGCGGTCGGAGTGGTCACAACAAGGCGAAGCCGCAGTTGGGGCGTATCTCCGCGTTAGCGGGTCGTGAGAGCCGCTTACGAGCGTGTTAGTAAAGCGTTCAGCGATACTTGCTGACGCATCCGACGTGGCGAGCCTGTTTAGGATTCTGAACCGCCCCGGGAATCCTGGAGACTAAACTTCCTGAGAAAGAGGTAAACAGGATGACTAAAAATACTCGTTTTTCCCCCGAAGTCCGTCAACGGGCAGTTCGTATGGTTCTGGAAAGTCAGGGCGAATATGACTCACAATGGGCGGCAATTTGTTCCATTGCTCCAAAGATTGGCTGTACGCCAGAGACTCTGCGCGTCTGGGTTCGCCAGCATGAGCGGGATACAGGGGGCGGTGATGGTGGGCTCACCACCGCTGAACGTCAGCGTCTGAAAGAGCTGGAGCGTGAAAATCGTGAACTGCGCCGCAGTAACGATATCCTTCGCCAGGCTTCCGCTTATTTTGCGAAGGCGGAGTTCGACCGCCTCTGGAAAAAATGATGCCACTGCTGGATAAGCTGCGTGAGCAGTACGGGGTCGGACCGGTATGCAGCGAACTGCATATTGCCCCGTCAACGTATTACCACTGCCAGCAACAGCGACATCATCCGGATAAACGCAGTGCCCGTGCGCAGCGCGATGACTGGCTGAAGAAAGAGATACTGCGCGTATACGATGAAAATCATCAGGTGTACGGTGTGCGTAAAGTCTGGCGTCAGTTGTTACGGGAAGGTATCAGGGTGGCCAGATGCACTGTGGCACGTCTCATGGCGGTTATGGGACTTGCCGGTGTTCTCCGGGGTAAAAAGGTCCGTACGACCATCAGCCGGAAAGCCGTTGCCGCAGGCGACCGCGTAAACCGTCAGTTCGTGGCAGAACGTCCTGACCAGCTGTGGGTAGCTGATTTTACTTACGTCAGCACATGGCAGGGCTTCGTCTATGTGGCGTTCATCATTGATGTATTTGCCGGATACATCGTGGGGTGGCGAGTCTCATCGTCTATGGAAACGACATTCGTGCTGGATGCACTGGAGCAGGCGTTGTGGGCCCGTCGGCCGTCCGGCACAATCCACCACAGTGATAAAGGTTCTCAGTATGTATCGCTGGCCTACACGCAGCGGCTTAAGGAAGCCGGCTTACTGGCCTCAACAGGAAGTACTGGTGACTCGTATGACAACGCGATGGCGGAGAGCATCAATGGTCTTTACAAAGCGGAGGTAATACACCGTAAGAGTTGGAAAAACCGGACAGAAGTGGAACTGGCCACACTAACGTGGGTGGACTGGTATAACAATCGACGATTGCTGGAAAGGCTGGGCCATATTCCTCCGGCAGAAGCAGAAAAAGCTTATTATGCTTCCATCGGAAATACTGATCTGGCAGCCTGAGTTCACAGATAAAACACTCTCCAGGAAACCCGGGGCGGTTCATTCTGTGTAAATGCCTTTTCTCAGAAGTGACCGCCTGGACGGTCACTTCTGAATACCTCCCCGGACGGACTGGCAATACCCATTCGTCTCAGCGTTGCATCAGCGGCTTTCGACACCTCACTGATATCCAGTTTCTCCGGTAATGCTGGCGGTAATATCTGCGCCAGACAATATTCCCGTCGTAACAACAACCCCTCCCGTTGTGCTTCAGTACATTCAAAATTGCCCATGACGAAAAGCCAGCGAGCAGAAGCTCTGCGCCAGCAACCTGCAGCCTCCAGTTTCTGTGCAACCCTGTCTTCCACAACTTCCGGGGTACTCTTTTTCCTGCTCAAATCATTAACTCGCTGAAATAATATACATATATAACGGTCTCAGCGAACCGTCCATGCCGGGCTGAAATCCTCTTCCTGAAACAGCTCCGTCAGCCCGCTAATCTGTTTCAACCTGAGAACTTCATCCTGGTCCATACCCAGCTCCGTACCAATGCGTTCATCTGGCCAGCCTAGGCGTGAAAGATCCCTGACAATATCAGACATTGAAGTTATCTGGTGTTTCCCTCTGGCCCGGTTATGTCGGATGGTCGCCGCAATACGTGAGGCCTGTCCCTTTCTTTCCGGATTAATACAGGTCACTGGCAACCAGCCCTTCAGACGTTTTCCCGTACCAGCTTCCCTGCCCAGTAACTGACGATGAAAACCATCCACGACCAGATAATGCTCCTTCTCTTCTGAGACAACCACAGGCTGTGTGAACCCATCCTGCTCCAGTGAATGTTTCAGCAGTTTTTTCTCTCCCGGCGCCATGACATTGGGATTATAATCGTTAGCCACCACTTCATCCGTCTTCACCCACAGCACACAGCCTACAGGCTCCTGTGCAAAAGGGCTGACCTCGTGTAGAACCCTGCGCAGGTGAATGACTGTGATTCTCTCCTCTCAATTCAAACAGTATTTTTCATTTTGCTGTAAGTTTCTCCTGTCCGACGGTGACACATCCATTGACGAATAACTCTGAGCTCATCTTTTTTTTCTGGAGAATTTCT
>Ga0209547_100164_pt1 | contig 10564 bp, 17 predicted proteins | sample UppTromicrDC3115_FD_185843 | JGI IMG/M metagenome (GOLD analysis project Ga0209547, IMG submission 185843) | Upper troposphere microbial communities from Oklahoma, USA - DC3-115 (SPAdes) (version 2) | ecosystem: Environmental > Air > Outdoor Air > Unclassified | place: USA: Oklahoma | collected...
ATCCCGCAGAAATAAGACTTACCCCCCGGAGAAATCCCCGGGGGGATGACGGAGACAATGACATGCACAGTCAGTTAAGGGAGCGTATCAGGCTGATGCGCGCAAGGCTGGACAATGCCAGACCGGTTATCGAGATTCCGGCAGAATCTCAGCTTTTTGTGACACCTGCCCCGGTCTGCGATCGCCTGGTGACGCTGGCGGAAATCAGCAACCGTGATCACATTCTGGAACCCTCTGCCGGGACCGGAGCCATACTGCGGGCGATTCGGGATACCGCGCCGGGGGCCATGTGTGATGCGGTGGAGATTAACAGCGGGCTGGTCCGGTATCTGCGGGAAAATTTTAACGGTGTCAGGGTTCAGTGTGGCGACTTCATGGAATGGCAGCCGGTGCAGTATTACAGCCGGGTTATCATGAATCCGCCGTTCAGTCACGGGCAGGATATCCGGCATATCCTGCGGGCTTTTTCCCTGTTGCGTCCGGGTGGTGTGCTGGTCGCCGTCTGTCTGAACGGGCCGCGCCAGCAGGAGAAGCTGTTGCCGTTTTCTGACGTCCGCGAGGAGCTGCCGCGCGGCACGTTTGCTTATACCCGTGTTCCGACGATGATTATTCGTCTGCGGGCCTGAAGACGCCGGGCAGGCGGGAGGATAAATGCCTGTCTGTCCGCGCCGGGAAAAGACCGCGCGCCGGTGGCGCTGAAAGGGGCCGCGCTGACGCGCCGCCCCTTTCATTACGCGGACGTTCTGACGGGGGCTTCTGTTTCTTCATGCCTGTCATTTGTCTGTTACTGATGATGTTGTTGTTCCTGCTACTGCTACTGCTACTGCTACTGTTCTTCTTTTTTCTGATGCTCTCATTACTGTCTGTTTTGTTGTTCTCCTGCTTATGCCTTTTCCGGGCGTCCCCCTGGCGGGGCGGGCTGTCGTGAACGGAGCCAGCGAAGCTGTCTCCGCCCTGGCGGGCTTCCATCCCTGACGCCAAACCCCCGGCTTGCAGCGACCGTTCCGGTCGCGCCGCCTCTGTCGCGCCGTGACCTGCGCTCCCGGCATCCCGGCAAAAGGCCGCCGGGATGTGAGGGGCAACGCCGTTTCGCGCACGCGCTCTTCGTCGTTGCGGCGGGTCCCTGCCCGTTGTTGTGTCCGGTGCCATACACCCGTTTAAGCCCCTGTCGCCGGGGGCAAAGACAGCCACAACCGTCTCCGCCAGTCCAGGGGTGAAATGCACATCCCGCAAAACTTTTTGCCCGGAAGCAGGCAAAAACTTTTGCGGTCTGCCCCCGGACAGTCGTTTCCGGCCGTGGCAGTGATGCCCCTTGCGGCGAAGGTTCTCAAACGGGTGATGGTTAATACCGGAGGGAACAAACGGCAGGTCCCCGCAAAACGTCAAAACCGCGGCTCCCGAAACTCAACGGGTGATGGGGGCTGAAAACATCAACAGAAGGAGGCACATCATGGCAGTTCGTGGCATTAACAAGGTCATTCTTGTCGGTCGTCTGGGAAAAGATCCGGAAGTCCGTTACATCCCCAACGGGGGCGCAGTGGCAAACCTGCAGGTGGCCACGTCAGAAAGCTGGCGTGACAAACAGACGGGGGAGATGCGGGAGCAGACGGAATGGCATCGCGTGGTGTTGTTCGGCAAGCTCGCGGAAGTGGCTGGTGAATATCTGCGTAAGGGCGCGCAGGTCTACATCGAGGGGCAACTCCGTACCCGTAGCTGGGACGACAACAACGGCGTCACCCGTTACATCACTGAAATCCTTGTTAAAACCACGGGCACCATGCAGATGTTGGGACGTGCCGCAGGTGCACAGACTCAGCCGGAAGAGGCACAACAGTTCAGCGGTCAGCCTCAGCCGGAACCACAGCCGGAAACGAAAAAAGGAGGCGCGAAAACGAAAGGCCGTGGACGTAAGGCCGCGCAGCCGGAGCCTCAGCCGCCGTCTGAACCCGCGTATGACTTCGATGACGACATTCCGTTCTGAACGACTGACAGTGACAACCGCCCCGTCCAGTGCGGGGCATCACCGGAGAGATGAGGATGAGCGAATATTTCAGAATACTTCAGGGACTGCCTGACGGCTCCTTTACCCGCGAACAGGCTGAAGCCGTTGCCGCACAGTACCGGAACGTCTTTATCGAGGATGACCACGGGGAACATTTTCGCCTGGTTGTCCGCAATAACGGTGTAATGGTCTGGCGCACCTGGAATTTTGAGGACGGTGCCGGGTACTGGATGAACCATGTCATCCGGGATTTCGGCATTCTTAAGTAAGAGAGGTGCCGGACGGGGACACGTCCGGCAGACATACAACCATCCCAGCTAAAGGAGAAATATATGTCAGTTACAGAGTCTAAGGCAAAAAAGGGGTATAAATCCAGCCATAAACTGTCAAAAGCACAGGAAACCGTCCTGTCTGCCCTGCTGGCGCAGACGGAGGAAGTGAGCGTGCCGCTGGCCTCACTGATTAAGTCACCGCTGAATGTACGCACGGTGCCGTATTCTGCGGAGTCCGTCAGCGAACTGGCGGAGTCCATTCAGGGCGTCGGCCTGCTGCAGAATCTGGTCGTGCATGCCCTGCCAGGTGACCGTTACGGTGTCGCCGCAGGTGGTCGCCGACTGGCAGCACTCAACATGCTGGCAGAGCGCAACATCCTTACGGCTGACTGGCCTGTACGCGTGAAGGTTATTCCGCAGGAACTGGCGACGGCGGCATCAATGACTGAAAACGGTCATCGTCGGGATATGCACCCTGCCGAACAGATTGCCGGATTCCGTGCAATGGCGCAGGAAGGCAAAACACCTGCACAAATCGGTGATTTGCTGGGCTATTCACCCCGCCACGTTCAGCGAATGCTGAAACTGGCAGACCTTGCGCCTGTCATCCTCGATGCGCTGGCAGAAGACCGCATCACCACAGAACACTGTCAGGCGCTGGCGCTGGAGAACGACACCGTGCGTCAGGTGCAGGTGTTTGAAGCCGCCTGCCAGTCAGGATGGGGCGGTAAACCGGATGTGCGGGTTATCCGCAACCTGATTACGGAAAGTGAAGTGGCAGTGAAGGACAACACTAAATTCCGCTTTGTGGGGGCTGATGCCTTCTCGCCAGATGAACTGCGCACCGATTTGTTCAGCGACGACGAGGGTGGCTATGTGGACCGTGTGGCGCTCGATGCCGCTCTGCTGGAAAAACTCCAGGCTGTCGCTGAACACCTTCGGGAAGCCGAAGGCTGGGAATGGTGCGCCGGACGCATGGAGCCTGTCGGTGAGTGCCGTGAGGATGCCGGAACATACCGCTGTCTGCCGGAGCCGGAAGCGGTGCTGACGGAGGCGGAAGAAGAACGCCTGAACGAACTGATGACGCGTTACGACGCGCTGGAAAATCAGTGTGAGGAATCCGACCTGCTGGAAGCAGAAATGAAGCTGATGCGCTGCATGGCGAAGGTCAGAGCGTGGACGCCGGAGATGCGTGCCGGAAGCGGTGTGGTGGTGTCCTGGCGTTACGGCAATGTGTGTGTCCAGCGTGGTGTGCAGTTGCGCAGTGAAGATGACGTGGCTGACGACGCTGACCGCACGGAACAGGTGCAGGAAAAGGCCTCCGTGGAGGAAGTCAGCCTGCCGTTGCTGACGAAAATGTCCTCAGAGCGCACGCTGGCAGTCCAGGCGGCACTGATGCAGCAACCGGACAAATCTCTGGCACTGCTGGCATGGACGCTCTGTCTGAATGTGTTTGGCAGCGGAGCGTACAGTAAACCAGCACAAATCAGTCTGGAATGTAAACATTATTCGCTGACCAGCGATGCGCCGTCAGGGAAGGAAGGGGCCGCATTCATGGCGATGATGGCAGAAAAAGCCCGTCTTGCCGCCCTGTTACCGGAGGGATGGGCATGGGATATGACGACGTTCCTGTCACTCAGCCAGGAGGTGCTGTTATCCCTGCTCAGTTTCTGCACCGCATGCAGCCTTTACGGTGTCCAGACCCGCAATTGTGGTCACACGTCACGCAGTCCGCTGGATTCGCTGGAAACGGCTATCGGATTCCACATGCGCGACTGGTGGCAGCCGACGAAAGCGAACTTCTTCGGGCACCTTAAAAAGCCGCAGATTATCGACGCCCTGAATGACGCCGGACTGTCCGGTGCCGCGCGGGACGCGGAGAAAATGAAGAAAGGCGATGCGGCTGAACATGCAGAGTTCCATATGAAAGACAACCGCTGGGTGCCTGACTGGATGTGTGCACCACGTCCACAGACGGATACCACTGAACGCACCGATAACCTGGCTGATGCCGCCTGATGAACAACCACACCGCCCCGCCGGAGACGGGGCGGCAGCAAGGGAGATACCGTGATGAAAACTGAACTGACCCTGAATGTATTACAGACCATGAACGCACAGGAATATGAAGATATCCGGGCTGCCGGAAGTGATGAACGCCGTGAGCTGACTCACGCCGTGATGCGGGAGCTGGATGCGCCGGATAACTGGACGATGAACGGCGAGTACGGCAGCGAGTTTGGCGGCTTTTTCCCCGTCCAGGTTCGTTTCACGCCTGCCCACGAACGTTTTCACCTGGCGTTATGTTCACCAGGTGACGTCTCTCAGGTCTGGGTGCTGGTTCTGGTCAATGCCGGTGGTGAGCCGTTTGCGGTGGTTCAGGTGCAGCGGCGGTTTGTACCGGAAGCCGTCAGCCATTCACTGGCACTGGCGGCGTCACTGGATGAACAGGGATACAGCGTCAGTGACATCATCCATATCCTGATGGCGGAAGGAGGTCAGGCATGAGCGCATGTTCACAGGCACTGGTTCCCCTCAGCACAGAGCAACAGGCCGCATGGCGGGCGGTGGCGGAGACGGAAAAACGCCGCCATCAGGGAAACACGCTGGCGGAATATCCGTATGCGGGGGCGTTTTTCCGCTGTCTGAACGGAAGCCGCAGGATTTCGCTGTCTGACCTGCGATTTTTCATGCCATCTCTGACTGCAGAAGAACTGCGCGGTAACCGTCTTCAGTGGCTGTATGCCGTCGATGTGCTGATTGAAACACAGGGCGAGGTCTGCCTCCTTCCCCTTCCCGGTGATGCGGCAGAGCGGTTGTTCCCGTCGGTGCGGTTCCGTGTCAGGGAACGCAGTCGCCATAAATCCGCGCTGGTCATGCAGAAGTACAGCCGTCAGCAGGCACGGGAGGCAGAGCAGAAAGCCCGTGCGTACCAGGCGCTGGTTGCTCAGGCTGAAATCGAACTGGCATTCCATTCACCGGAAACAGTCGGAAGCTGGCATGCCCGCTGGAGTGACCGGGTGGCAGAGCATGACCTGGAAACCCTGTTCTGGCAGTGGGGTGAGCGTTTTCCGTCACTGGCCGGGATGGAACGCTGGCAGTGGCAGGATATGCCGTTCTGGCAGGTCATCGCGGAAGCCAGTATGGCGGCAAGGGAGGCCGGTCATGTTGTCCGTGAGATGGAGCGGTGGATGGTGCCGAACAAACTCCGGGAGGTGGCGTGATGCAGAACGCCAGACATCCGAAAACACACAGGGAACTGTGTGAACTGGCCTGCCGTTTTCTCCGCAACAACGGCTTTAAGGTGGTGTTCGGTGACCGTTTTCACGCATGGACGCCCTGCGGTGAACATCCTGATGCTCTGGGCTTCCGTAACGGAGCGTCATGTCTCATTGAGGTGAAATGCTCACGGTCTGATTTCCTGGCTGACCGGAAAAAGGTGTTCAGGGCAGAGCCGGAAAAGGGCATGGGAGACTGGCGTTTTTATCTTTGTGAGCCGGGCGTGATTACCGTGGACGATTTACCGGCGGGCTGGGGACTGTTGTATGTGATTAACGGGCGGGTCAGAAAGATACATGGCTGGCCCGGAAATCATCAGTGGGTGGTTACGGTTGCAAAACCGTTCAGGGCAAACAAACAGGCTGAATGCGATTATCTGTTCAGTGCTCTGCGTCGGCTGGAAATCCGGGGCGTAACGGAGAACGGTGCAGATGCTGACAGGGTGCAGACATATGGGCTATGATGTGCCCGGCGCTTGAGGCTTTCTGCCTCATGACGTGAAGGTGGTTTGTTACCGTGTTGTGTGGCAGAAAGAAGATAGCCCCGTAGTTAATTTTTCATTAACCCATGTACTGCACCCATTTTGTTGGACGATGAAATGGAATAGCCCCTAATATGTCAAAGCCAAAATACCCTTTTGAAAAGCGCCTTGAAGTCGTGAATCACTACTTCACAACTGATGATGGTTACAGGATCATCTCGGCACGTTTTGGTGTCCCCCGAACCCAGGTCAGGACATGGGTTGCCCTCTATGAAAAACATGGAGAAAAAGGTTTAATTCCCAAACCTAAAGGCGTTAGTGCTGATCCAGAGTTGCGTATTAAGGTCGTGAAAGCTGTGATCGAGCAGCACATGTCCCTTAATCAGGCTGCTGCTCACTTTATGCTTGCTGGTAGTGGTTCTGTAGCCAGGTGGCTGAAGGTCTATGAAGAGCGCGGAGAAGCTGGTTTACGCGCGCTCAAGATTGGCACCAAAAGAAACATTGCAATATCAGTTGATCCAGAAAAAGCGGCATCAGCATTGGAGCTGTCAAAAGACCGACGCATTGAGGATCTTGAAAGGCAAGTTCGATTTCTTGAAACGCGGCTTATGTATCTAAAAAAGCTGAAAGCCTTAGCTCATCCCACGAAAAAGTAAAAGTACTCAACGAGCTAAGGCAGTTTTATCCTCTTGATGAGCTTCTCAGGGCTGCGGAGATACCGCGCAGTACGTTTTATTACCATCTAAAGGCTCTCAGCAAGCCTGACAAGTATGCGGACGTTAAAAAGCGTATTGGTGAGATTTATCACGAGAATAGAGGCCGATACGGATACCGTAGGGTAACGCTGTCTCTTCATCGAGAAGGGAAACAGATTAACCATAAAGCTGTTCAGCGCCTGATGGGAACCCTCTCACTTAAAGCAGCGATTAAGGTCAAGCGATACCGCTCTTACAGAGGAGAGGTAGGGCAAACCGCCCCTAATGTTCTCCAAAGAGATTTCAAGGCTACGCGGCCAAACGAGAAGTGGGTTACCGATGTTACTGAATTTGTAGTCAATGGGCGCAAGCTGTATTTGTCTCCAGTAATAGATCTCTTCAACAACGAAGTTATTTCTTACAGCCTTTCGGAAAGACCAGTGATGAACATGGTTGAGAATATGCTCGATCAGGCATTCAAAAAGCTTAATCCTCACGAGCATCCTGTTCTGCACTCTGACCAGGGATGGCAGTATCGTATGAGAAGATATCAAAATATCCTTAAAGAACATGGTATTAAACAAAGCATGTCCAGAAAAGGCAATTGTCTGGATAATGCTGTGGTGGAGTGTTTCTTTGGAACCTTAAAGTCGGAGTGTTTTTATCTTGATGAGTTCAGTAATATAAGCGAACTGAAGGATGCTGTTACGGAATATATTGAATACTACAACAGCAGAAGAATTAGCCTGAAATTAAAAGGTCTGACTCCAATTGAATATCGGAATCAGACCTATATGCCTCGTGTTTAACTGTCCAACTTTTTGGGGTCAGTACACCCACGAGGCATCCCATATGTCTGACAACATCAGGATAGCCTCTTACCGCGCTTTGCGCAAGGAGAAGAAGGCCATGAAACTACCACGAAGCTCCCTTGTCTGGTGTGTGTTGATCGTGTGTCTCACACTGTTGATGTTCACTTATCTGACACGAAAATCGCTGTGCGAAATTCGTTACAGAGACGGGGACAGGGAGGTGGCGGCTTTCATGGCTTACGAATCCGGTAAGTAGCAACCTGGAGGCGGGCGCATGCCCGCCTTTTCAGGGCTGATGCTGGCACTGACTGCACTGAAGCGCCTTTATGAAGGGACTGCCGGTTTGTCCATTCTACGGCAGTCCCTTTTTCCTTACTGGCATTGTGCGGGCATGAACAACCAGACTGCCAGGAAGGCCGTTTCCCTTCGGGAACGGGGATGAACGCGCGCCTGCGGCGCCCGTTCTTCTCCTCCGCCTTCTCTGTTTATGGCCAGTTGTCAGAAATGACATTACTTTTCCCGTGATTATTCTCTTTTTCTTCCTGCTCTGATTCTGACTACTGCAGTGTTGTCCTGTCTGCCGGGCGCACCTTCGGCTCCCGGCTGCCTGGCGGCATCCGGTCGTCAGGCCCGACTCCGACAGGCAGCTGCTGGCGCACCTGCCAGTCTCCGCCGAACCCGCTGGCGCGGTTTCGGGCTGTCGCTACGGTCCGATGCGTGAAAACCCCGGGCTTGCAGCGACCGTTCCGGTCGCGCCGCCTCTGTCGCGCCGTGGCCTGCGCTCCTGGCATCCCGGCAAAAGGCCGCCGGGATGTGAGGGGCAACGCCGTTTCGCGCACGCGCTCTCCGTCGTTGCGGCGGGTCCCTGCCCGTTGTTGTGTCCGGTGCCATACACCTGTTTAAGCCCCTGTCGCCGGGGGCAAAGACAGCCACAACCGTCTCCGCCAGTCCAGGGGTGAAATGTACATCCCGCAAAACTTTTTGCCCAAAAGCAGGCAAAAACTTTTGCGGTCTGCCCCCGGACAGTCGTTTCCGGCCGTGGCAGTGATGCCCCATGCGGCGAAGGTTCTCAAACAGGTGATGGTTAATACCGGAGGGAACAAAGAGCAGGTCCCCGCAAAACGTCAAAACCGCGGCTCCCGAAACTCAACAGATGATGGGGGCTGAAAACATTAAACACAGGAGGAAACATGAGCGCATTTTCTTTTAACACCACTTATCAGCCAACCGGTGATCAGCAGAAAGACGCAATCGCACAAATCGACATCATGCAGAGTCGTGCTGTTCAGGCAAATCTTGCATATCAGAGTAGCCAGGATGCGGAAACGCTGATGAAACAGTTAGGGCAAATCAATGATGAACTGGGGGCGCTGTTGGATAGCCTGGAAAATCACACGCCAGTCATCAGACAAAAAGCCAGTGATTTGAGTGCACTGGTGATGCTTTTCAGCCAACAGGCCGGCCAGCCCATAACCAGTCAGGTGTGATGGCTTCTTCCCTGACCTCAGAAGCTACGCCATGTAGTACCAGGGGGCGGTAACGCCCCCCCTTTTTAAGACCGTTCCCCCCTGACAGAGGCAATTATGACAATACTACAGAATGTGGTGTTACGGAAGTCACAGCTTGTTTTTGGTGCTGTTGCAGGAATACAGGAATTAAAAAGTAAACGGCTTCAGAAAAAGTGCCGGGCGCTGGCGGAACGTGAAAACCCGTTGCGCATCATGGAATTCACGAATTTTTTGAACTGTGGTCACCATCATTTATTCGTGTTGCGAAAAGTGGAAAAAAATATCCCGCACACGGCGATGCCGGATGCGAAGGCGTTTGCAGGCGGAGTGATAACCGGAAAGCGGTTTATTGGTCTGATGGTTGTTGACCGCGTTGAGGAAAAAATCCTGGTTTATCAGTATGCACGCAGTAACTGGACAGACCGGAAATTTGAAGAACATATCCGAATCAGCTATGACAGCCCGGTTTATGCACTGAAGCATTTTACGAAGGTGAACATCTGGTTCTGGCAAAGGGAATTACATATCCTGTTGAACAAAACGAAGGGCAGATAAATCCGTGCGGGGCCAGATCGCCCCGCCAGCTCTGCGGCACCGTGATACTGAATGAGATACAGAGACGATGAGTAAAGAGGAAAACAATATCCGGTTTAACCCGGAGCACATGACGCGCGAAGAGATGGTCAGAGAACTTTTACTTCTCCGTTCGTCCCGGGATCTGACGACAGATATTTATTTTGAATATGTGGATGCGGGGCTACCCGAAACAACCGTACTCACTGCCGCAGACACTGAACGCCTGAAAGCAGGATTGCCAGCCCATCATCTTCACTGGTTAGGCGGGGATGGTATGCCTCTGACGGTAAGGAGAATCAGTGACTTTGCTGATGTTGCGGATGATTTCAGTTGTCTGGCAGCAGCTATCGACCCTGAACTGGCAGAGCCACCGGAGGAAGGCATACCAATGGAAGGACTTAACGGAACATTATTCTGCTTCATTCAGGAAGAGGATGAATAACCCTTTACTGGCAACATCAGACATCCGCAAGCAAAAATATGAAAGGGGCCGCGCTGGCGCGCCGCCCCTTTCATTACGCGGATATTCTGTTGTGCGCTTCTGTTTTTTCAGACCTGTCATTTGTCTGTTACTGATGATGTTGTTGTTCCTGCTACTGCTACTGTTCTTCTTTTTCCTGCTGCTCTGATTACTGTCTGTTTTGTTGTTCTCCTGACAGTGCCTTTTCCGGGCGTCCCCCTGGCGGGGCGGGCTGTCGTGAACGGAGCCAGCAAAGCTGTCTCCGCCCTGGCGGGCTTCCATCCCTGACGCAAAACCCTGGCTTGCAGCGACCGGAACGGTCGCGCCGCCTCTGTCGCGCCGTGGCCTGCGCTCCCGGCATCCCGGCAAAAGGCCGCCGGGATGTAAGGGGCAACGCCGTTTCGCACACGCGCTCTCCCTCCTTATTGTTAACAAACTGTTGGGTTATGAGAAGGGGATTATATTAAGCGGAAAAATTT
>Ga0209547_100165_pt1 | contig 10531 bp, 9 predicted proteins | sample UppTromicrDC3115_FD_185843 | JGI IMG/M metagenome (GOLD analysis project Ga0209547, IMG submission 185843) | Upper troposphere microbial communities from Oklahoma, USA - DC3-115 (SPAdes) (version 2) | ecosystem: Environmental > Air > Outdoor Air > Unclassified | place: USA: Oklahoma | collected...
GAGGTGTGAGTCAGCGAATTACATAGGGGCTAGCAGCTTTGCGGCTGCAAAAAGCCGGATATAAAGCTGCAACCTACCGTCAATGTCATAACAATGGATGCCTTGCAAACGGGATGTGTTCATATAATAATTATGAGCAAGAGCACCGCTGAGATCCGTCAGGCGTTTCTCGACTTTTTCCATAGTAAGGGACATCAGGTAGTTGCCAGCAGCTCCCTGGTTCCCCATAACGACCCAACTTTGTTGTTTACCAACGCCGGGATGAACCAGTTCAAGGATGTGTTCCTTGGGCTCGACAAGCGTAATTATTCCCGCGCTACTACCTCCCAACGCTGCGTGCGTGCGGGGGGTAAACACAACGACCTGGAAAACGTCGGTTACACCGCGCGTCACCATACCTTCTTCGAGATGCTGGGCAACTTCAGCTTCGGCGACTATTTCAAACACGATGCCATTCAGTTTGCATGGGAATTACTGACCAGCGAAAAATGGTTTGCTCTGCCGAAAGAGCGTCTGTGGGTTACCGTCTATGAAAGCGACGACGAAGCCTACGAAATCTGGGAAAAAGAAGTTGGTATCCCGCGCGAACGTATTATTCGCATCGGTGATAACAAAGGTGCGCCATACGCGTCTGATAACTTCTGGCAGATGGGTGACACTGGTCCGTGCGGCCCGTGTACTGAAATTTTCTACGATCATGGTGACCACATCTGGGGTGGCCCTCCGGGAAGCCCGGAAGAAGACGGCGACCGCTATATTGAGATCTGGAACATCGTCTTCATGCAGTTCAACCGTCAGGCTGATGGCACGATGGAACCGCTGCCGAAGCCGTCTGTAGATACCGGTATGGGGCTGGAGCGTATTGCTGCGGTGCTGCAACACGTTAACTCTAACTATGACATCGACCTGTTCCGCACGCTGATCCAGGCGGTAGCGAAAGTCACTGGCGCGACCGATCTAAGCAACAAATCGCTGCGCGTAATCGCTGACCACATTCGTTCTTGTGCGTTCCTGATCGCGGATGGCGTAATGCCGTCCAACGAAAACCGTGGTTATGTACTGCGTCGTATCATTCGTCGCGCGGTGCGTCACGGCAATATGCTGGGCGCGAAAGAAACCTTCTTCTACAAGCTGGTGGGGCCACTGATCGAGGTCATGGGCTCTGCGGGTGAAGACCTGAAACGCCAACAGGCTCAGGTTGAGCAGGTGCTGAAAACTGAAGAAGAGCAGTTTGCGCGTACTCTGGAGCGCGGTCTGGCGCTGCTGGATGAAGAGCTGGCGAAACTTTCTGGCGATACGCTGGATGGCGAAACCGCTTTCCGTTTGTACGACACTTACGGCTTCCCGGTTGACCTGACGGCTGACGTTTGTCGTGAGCGCAACATCAAAGTTGACGAAGCTGGCTTTGAAGCAGCAATGGAAGAGCAGCGTCGTCGTGCGCGCGAAGCCAGCGGCTTTGGTGCTGATTACAACGCAATGATCCGTGTTGACAGTGCATCTGAATTTAAAGGCTATGACCATCTGGAACTGAACGGCAAAGTGACCGCGCTGTTTGTTGATGGTAAAGCGGTTGATGCCATCAATGCAGGCCAGGAAGCGGTAGTCGTGCTGGATCAAACGCCATTCTATGCAGAATCTGGCGGTCAGGTTGGCGATAAAGGCGAACTGAAAGGCGCAAACTTCTCCTTTGCGGTAGAAGATACGCAGAAATACGGCCAGGCGATTGGCCACATCGGTAAACTTGCTGCGGGTTCTCTGAAAGTGGGCGACGCGGTGCAGGCCGATGTTGATGAAGCGCGCCGTGCTCGTATTCGTCTGAATCACTCCGCAACGCACTTGATGCATGCTGCGCTGCGCCAGATTCTGGGTACTCATGTATCGCAGAAAGGTTCTCTGGTTAACGACAAAGTGCTGCGTTTCGACTTCTCACATAATGAAGCGATGAAACCAGAGGAAATTCGTGCCGTTGAGGATCTGGTGAACGCACAAATTCGTCGTAACTTGCCGATTGAAACCAACATCATGGATCTCGAGGCTGCGAAAGCGAAAGGCGCGATGGCGCTATTTGGCGAGAAGTATGATGAACGTGTACGTGTACTGAGCATGGGCGATTTCTCCACAGAGCTGTGTGGCGGTACTCACGCCAGCCGCACCGGTGATATCGGTCTGTTCCGTATTATCTCTGAATCGGGTACTGCTGCGGGCGTTCGTCGTATCGAAGCTGTAACCGGAGAAGGTGCTATTGCCACCGTTCATGCAGACAGCGATCGCTTAAGCGAAGTTGCGCATCTGCTGAAAGGCGATAGCAATAATCTGGCTGATAAAGTTCGTTCAGTACTGGAACGTACGCGTCAGTTGGAAAAAGAGCTACAACAGCTTAAAGAACAGGCTGCCGCGCAGGAGAGTGCAAATCTTTCCAGTAAGGCAATTGATGTTAATGGTGTTAAGCTGTTGGTTAGCGAGCTTAACGGTGTTGAGCCGAAGATGTTGCGTACCATGGTTGACGATTTAAAAAATCAGCTGGGGTCGACAATTATCGTGCTGGCAACGGTAGCCGAAGGTAAGGTTTCTCTGATTGCAGGCGTATCTAAGGACGTCACAGATCGTGTGAAAGCAGGGGAACTGATTGGTATGGTCGCTCAGCAGGTGGGCGGCAAGGGTGGTGGACGTCCTGACATGGCGCAAGCCGGTGGTACGGATGCTGCGGCCTTACCTGCAGCGTTAGCCAGTGTGAAAGGCTGGGTCAGCGCGAAATTGCAATAATATTAGCGTCAGGCAATGCCGTGGACTTGCTCCACGGCATTCGCATCAACGCTATCGACAACGATAAAGTCAGGTTGAAGTTGTGTATATCGGCTAAACTTAGGTTTAACAGAATGTAATGCCATGACTGCTTACATGTAATGTGTTTGTCATTGCTTACTTTTTGGCGTTATATGATGGATAATGCCGGGATACAGAGAGACCCGACTCTTTTAATCTTTCAAGGAGCAAAGAATGCTGATTCTGACTCGTCGAGTTGGTGAGACCCTCATGATTGGGGATGAGGTCACCGTGACAGTTTTAGGGGTAAAGGGCAACCAGGTACGTATTGGCGTAAATGCCCCGAAGGAAGTTTCTGTTCACCGTGAAGAGATCTACCAGCGTATCCAGGCTGAAAAATCCCAGCAGTCCAGTTACTAATCTTTCCGCGTCTCATCTTTAACGGTGAGACGCACCCTCAAAATCTCTCCTTCACTTCATTTTCTTTTCGCGTTACTCCCGTTCATTCAACGTTAACATCCATTTTTCTGCATCACGCCTGCCTGTCATAGGCCATTTTTTCTGTTGATAAAACACTCTTTTTGACGTTTTTACAGTCTAATTGAGCGTGAAGTGTGCAAACGATAAAAGTGTGGGAAAAATTGTTTGACTTATAAGTCTCAGAAAGTAATATGTGCGCCACGCAGCGACGATGAGCGATAAACAAGTTCTTCGAAGCACTCGTAAGAGGCGTGTGGTGAGGTGGCCGAGAGGCTGAAGGCGCTCCCCTGCTAAGGGAGTATGCGGTCAAAAGCTGCATCCGGGGTTCGAATCCCCGCCTCACCGCCATTTGCATCCGTAGCTCAGCTGGATAGAGTACTCGGCTACGAACCGAGCGGTCGGAGGTTCGAATCCTCCCGGATGCACCATCTCTTACTTGATATGGCTTTAGTAGCGGTATCAAAAAATCTGCAGTAAAGTAAGTTTCCCGATGCATCCGTAGCTCAGCTGGATAGAGTACTCGGCTACGAACCGAGCGGTCGGAGGTTCGAATCCTCCCGGATGCACCATCTCTTACTTGATATAGCTTTCGTAGCGATATCAATATCAGCAGTAAAATAAATTTCCCGATGCATCCGTAGCTCAGCTGGATAGAGTACTCGGCTACGAACCGAGCGGTCGGAGGTTCGAATCCTCCCGGATGCACCATTTCTTATTTGATATAGCTTTAGCAGCGGTATCAATATCAGCAGTAAAATAAATTTTCCCGATGCATCCGTAGCTCAGCTGGATAGAGTACTCGGCTACGAACCGAGCGGTCGGAGGTTCGAATCCTCCCGGATGCACCATATTCTCCGTAACCTTCAGCAATGAAGGTATCGAAGAGATAGCGGTATTAACCGCAGGCAGCAGGGAGGATAACGTTGCGCCAGCAACGGCCCGAAGGGCGAACGCCAGTGAGTCATCCTCCCGGATGCGCCATATTCTCCAAAAATTTCCTCCAAAAACATCTCATTTCTAAATAACTATTTTATCCATATCCTGAATAATCTTCCCCTTCGCATCGGCGACAAAATCAAGCAATTACGCTAAAGTAGCGTCATATTTTTCGACTTGCGAGAAGACAATGTACGAGCGTTATGCAGGTTTAATTTTTGATATGGATGGCACAATCCTGGATACAGAACCCACGCACCGTAAAGCGTGGCGTGAAGTATTAGGACGCTACGGTCTTCAGTACGATGTTCAGGCCATGATTGCGCTTAATGGCTCGCCCACCTGGCGTATAGCCCAGGCGATCATTGAGCTGAATCAGGCCGATCTCGATCCCCATGCATTAGCCCGCGAGAAAACCGATGCCGTAAGAAGCATGTTGCTCGATAGCGTCGAACCGCTTCCCCTTGTTGAAGTGGTGAAAAGCTGGCACGGTCGTCGCCCAATGGCTGTCGGTACGGGGAGTGAAAGCGCCATCGCTGAGGCGCTGCTAACGCACCTCGGATTACGTCGTTATTTCGATGTAGTCATTGCTGCCGATCACGTCAAACACCATAAACCTGCACCAGACACGTTTTTGCTGTGTGCGCAGCGTATGGGCGTGCAACCAACGCATTGCGTTGTCTTTGAAGATGCCGATTTTGGTATACAGGCCGCTCGCGCCGCAGGCATGGACGCCGTGGATGTTCGCTTGCTGTGAGTGAGTCGCTGTCGCTCTTCTCGTTGTTTGCCAGTAGTTTTCTCAGCGCTACACTATTACCCGGCAATTCGGAAGTTGTGCTGGTCGCAATGTTACTTTCTGGGGTGAGTCATCCCTGGGTTTTAGTATTAACAGCAACAATGGGTAATAGCCTTGGAGGGTTAACTAACGTTATCCTTGGGCGTTTCTTTCCATTGCGCAAAAGATCGCGCTGGCAAGAAAAAGCCATTGGCTGGCTGAAACGCTATGGCGCAGTCACACTCTTATTAAGCTGGATGCCAGTGATTGGCGACTTACTGTGTCTGTTAGCGGGATGGATGCGCATCTCGTGGGGACCAGTAATCTTTTTTTTGTGCCTTGGTAAAGCGTTGCGCTATGTTGCGGTTGCAGCAGCCACCGTTCAGGGCATGATGTGGTGGCACTAATTGTAGGCCTGCACACATGGCCACCATTACAGTTATGCTAATTAAAACGATTTTGACAGGCGGGAGGTCAATTTGATCCCGGACGTATCACAGGCGCTGGCCTGGCTGGAAAAACATCCTCAGGCATTAAAGGGGATACAGCGTGGTCTTGAGCGCGAAACTTTGCGTGTTAATCCAGATGGCACTCTGGCAACAACCGGTCATCCTGAAGCATTAGGTTCCGCACTGACGCATAAATGGATCACCACCGATTTTGCCGAAGCGTTACTGGAGTTCATTACGCCGGTCGATGGCGATATTGAGCATATGCTGGCCTTTATGCGCGATTTGCATCGCTATACCGCGCGTAATATTGGCGATGAGCGGATGTGGCCGTTAAGTATGCCATGTTACATCGCGGAAGGTCAGGATATCGAACTGGCGCAGTATGGAACGTCCAATACAGGGCGCTTTAAAACGCTGTACCGTGAAGGGCTGAAAAATCGCTATGGCGCGCTGATGCAAACCATCTCCGGCGTACACTACAACTTCTCGTTACCAATGGCATTCTGGCAGGCGAAGTGTGGTGATATCTCGGGCGTTGACGCCAAAGAGAAAATCTCTGCGGGCTACTTCCGCGCTATTCGTAACTACTATCGCTTCGGTTGGGTGATCCCGTACCTGTTTGGCGCTTCTCCGGCAATTTGTTCTTCTTTCCTGCAAGGTAAACCGACGTCGCTGCCGTTTGAGAAAACCGAATGCGGCATGTATTACCTGCCGTATGCGACATCGCTACGCTTGAGCGATCTGGGCTATACCAATAAATCGCAAAGTAATCTTGGTATTACTTTTAATGATCTCTACGAGTATGTAGCGGGTCTGAAGCGGGCAATTAAAACGCCGTCGGAAGAGTACGCGAAGATTGGTCTTGAGAAAGACGGCAAGCGGCTGCAAATCAACAGCAACGTGCTGCAGATTGAAAACGAGCTGTATGCGCCGATTCGTCCGAAACGCGTTACTCGCAGCGGCGAGTCGCCTTCTGATGCGCTGTTACGCGGCGGCATTGAATATATCGAAGTGCGTTCGCTGGATATCAACCCATTCTCGCCGATTGGTGTTGATGAGCAGCAGGTGCGTTTCCTCGACCTGTTTATGGTCTGGTGTGCGCTGGCTGATGCGCCGGAAATGAGCAGTAGTGAACTTGCCTGTACACGCGTCAACTGGAACCGGGTGATCCTCGAAGGACGTAAGCCGGGGCTGACGCTGGGAATTGGCTGTGAAACTGCGCAATTCCCGTTGCCGCAGGTGGGCAAAGATCTGTTCCGGGATCTGAAACGCGTCGCGCAAACGCTGGACAGCATTAACGGCGGCGAAGCGTATCAGAAAGTGTGTGATGAACTGGTGGCCTGCTTTGATAATCCCGATCTGACTTTCTCCGCCCGTATCTTACGGTCTATGATTGATACTGGCATTGGCGGAACTGGCAAAGCGTTCGGTGAGGCTTATCGCAATTTGTTACGTGAAGAGCCGCTGGAAATTCTGCGTGAAGACGATTTTATTGCCGAGCGCGAAGCGTCTAAACGCCGTCAGCAGGAAATGGAAGCCGCAGATACCGAGTCGTTCAAGGTGTGGCTGGAAAAACACAGCTGACAGAAAAGAAAAAGGCCACTCGTGAGTGGCCAAAATTTCATCTCTGAATTCAGGGATGATGATAACAAATGCGCGTCTTTCATATACTCAGACTCGCCTGGGAACAAAGAGTTCAGAATATTTTAAAAAAAATTACCGGAGGTGGCTAAATGCCGTTGTTAGATAGCTTCACAGTCGATCATACCCGGATGGAAGCGCCTGCAGTTCGGGTGGCAAAAACAATGAACACCCCGCATGGCGATGCAATCACCGTGTTCGATCTGCGTTTCTGCGTGCCGAACAAAGAAGTAATGCCAGAAAAAGGTATCCATACCCTGGAGCATCTGTTTGCTGGTTTTATGCGCAACCATCTTAACGGCAACGGCGTTGAGATTATTGATATCTCACCAATGGGTTGCCGCACCGGTTTCTATATGAGTCTGATTGGTACGCCAGATGAGCAACGTGTTGCTGATGCCTGGAAGGCGGCAATGGAAGATGTGCTGAAAGTGAAGGATCAAAATCAGATCCCGGAACTGAATGTCTACCAGTGCGGTACTTTCCAGATGCACTCGTTGCAGGAAGCTCAGGATATTGCACGTAACATTCTGGAACGCGACGTGCGTATCAACAGCAACGAGGAGCTGGCGCTGCCGAAAGAGAAGTTGCAGGAACTGCACATCTAGTCCGTTTAAGCAGAAGAAGCCGGGCGGTGATATCACTGTCCGGCTTGCCTGATGTGCTACGCTTATCAAGTTGATGCGGGGAGCGCGCCACCCGTACGTGACGGGCGGCAAAGTGGCATTAAAAGAGATATTTCATGCCCAGCATTCCCTGGGTATCGCTGTAACCATTGTCCCCCAACTGCTGGGCGACGTTGCCCCACAGTTGCAGACGCGGATTAAGCTGACCTTCCACCCCAACTTTTAACTCGCCGATGTTACGCGTGCCGATGATTTCATCGCTGATGCCATCCATCTTCACGCTGTAATTGCGGGAGTTATAAATCCAGTTGGTTTCCACGAAAGGCTGGAAGGAACGCGCTTTATTATCATCAATAGCATTATGACCTTGCAGGTACGCTTTCATCCCCAGACGCGTTTGCAGGTTACCTTCGGTGCTGTCCTCAACCAGAGTGCCGTTGTCTTCAGTATGATTGTCTGCCTTCACATCCATCCACGTCAGTTGCATTTTAGGCTGCAACCAGTAGCTGGTGCGGGCATCTGAGCTTTCACCAAGACGGAAGGTATAACCCGCTTCAATGGCGGCGGTGATACCGTCAGAGTGATATTTTTCACTGGGCAGATACTCACCGGAGACGGTGTTATCAAACCAGTTATAGAGCAACCAGCTATCAACATAAGTCCCTGTTTTATATGCTTCGTTAGCGTACCAGGTGCCATACACGCCAACACTGTAGCCGTCGATTTGCCCGCGTGAGTTGTACCCGGTCAGGCTGGAATGTGTGTGACTCTTACTGTTGGCATAGCCAGCCATCAGGCCGAGATGCCAGCGATCGAGTGCGTTACTGCTCCATTGCGCAATATCGCCGCCAAGTTGCAGAACATAACGGTTGCTCTGGGTGTTCAGTTCATCCGAGCGATCCTTAAAGCGGTTATGTCCGCCAATGTTACGTAACCACAGACTGGTCGCTTTCTGCTCGCCAGTCAGCAGGTCGGTGTATTGTGTTTCCCCCAGACGGTCATGCAGTCGGGTATTAAACAGGGTATTTGCCGCCTGAATATTGGCCACATAGCTGCCAATCTCCGGGCGATACTGATGCTTTCTTTCCGGCTGCGGAACAGATGGCGTAACAGGCGGCTCCGGTGTCACTGGCGGTTCTGGTGTTACAGGGGGTTCTGGTGTTACAGGAGGCTCAGGATCTGGTTCCGGGACTACAGGCAGTTCCGGTGGGGTATACGGTCCTGCGGGAATTTCACTGGTTAAAAACCAGTTCTGGTTGTCGCTTTTTGTCACGTTGTAATCATAGGGACCGGCAACAATACGCCCCTCTTTACTGAAAACGCCCTCTGACAGGCCGTCAACCTCTACAATTTTTATCCCTTCCAGGGTATCCGCGCCCAGGCCGCCCGCATTGTTGACCATGATGCGGGTGCTACCGGAAGTATCACCTTTTACGACGAGTTTATCCGTTGCGGAATTATCATCGCCTAATACAGTATGCATGACTAACAAACCATCACTGGCAGTATAGTTGCCGTTAATGGTCAGTGTGGTCGGCGTGAACTCGTGGCCTTGTTCATACGAAGACAGCGTTGCTGTTCCAGCCAGCGCCAGCGTTTTTAACGCTTGCGAATAACCGTTTAAATCGAGGTGTCCACCACCGTCGACAATAAAATCGGAGTTGGGGCTGAAGGTATTCTCTTTACCTGCGCGTAGGCTGCCTTTGGTTATATAGGTATTACCGGCATAGTTATTCATACCGGATAATGTTGTCGTCCCGGAGCCGACCTGGTTAACCTGGCCGTTTCCCTGTATAGGTGAGGCCAGGAGAAAATCGGTACTGGAGTGATTAAAGTTTACTACCGATGTGGAGGAAGCATCTGCGGCTCCCAAATGAATAAATGGCGTATTAATCGAACCTGCAGGCTGTTCAGCCTCACCTTGCGCACCACCAATATTTAAAACGCCTGTGGCGCCAGGTGCGACAGTAACCCAGATAAACGAATTGGCATTGATTGTTGCACCGTTATTAACGGTAAGGATACCGGTAGTATTAAAAGCAACATCTGGGCTGAATCCACCAAGATAAACATATTCAGCATTCAATGTTGAATTTTTACCGTCAACCAGAACCTCGCCATAACTATTACGATTTTTTGATGTACCATTGCCTGGATAAGCATATCCAATAGCTACCTGAGCTGAGGTAGTGAGTGTGCCGCCATTAGTAATACGTAAATTGCCGGTTCCCTGATCGCCAACAAGAGCAATGTTAGAGGAAACTGATGAGTTTTCCCCATCAATAACCATCAACCCTTTGGCATCACCATAATACTCACCAATCCTGAGTTCCTGCAGGCCACTTATCTTACTGCCTTCTAACACGTATACGGTGCCGGAACCTTCATTTGTACCCAAATACATTTTGGAGGTAGGGGTATCAAACTGCCAGTTGGTATGGTCGGATAAAGTGAGGGAACCTTCAGAGTTATTGCCTACGGTAGCATTAGCAGTAATAAGTGAAATATTTTCAATGAGTAATGAGCCGTTAGAGTTTTGGCCTACATTCAAAGAAGTAAAATGATTCCATCCGGGAGCATAACCCTCAGAGGCAATAACTTTTGCTTCTTCGCCATTATTAATGACAACAGTGCTATTTTCATCTGTGGGTGGGGTTACGGCCAGAGATACGGGTGTGGATAATATTGTTGAAATGGCTATAGCCAGGGTTGATAAAGCATGTTTTGCTAGGGAAGGTGCGAACAAGTTCCTGATATGAGATCATCATATTCATCCGGAGCGCATCCCAGAGGGACATCATGAGCCATCAACTCACCTTCGCCGATAGTGAATTCAGCACTAAGCGCCGTCAGACCCG
>Ga0209547_100166_pt1 | contig 10358 bp, 8 predicted proteins | sample UppTromicrDC3115_FD_185843 | JGI IMG/M metagenome (GOLD analysis project Ga0209547, IMG submission 185843) | Upper troposphere microbial communities from Oklahoma, USA - DC3-115 (SPAdes) (version 2) | ecosystem: Environmental > Air > Outdoor Air > Unclassified | place: USA: Oklahoma | collected...
CAAAATCTGCATATGGTTTAACTTCTGGTAGTAAATCAATCATCTCTTGTAAGAACGGTTGATTTGATGTTGCATCTTTAGGGACAGCATGTGGACCTAAAAATGTGTGTTTCATGTCTAGATTATATTTTTCAGCAAGTCGATTGGATACACGTAATTGTTTCAATTCATTTTCTTTATCTAAACCGTAACCACTTTTACTTTCAACAGCAAGTACACCATGTTCTACCATCGTTAATAAGTTCTTTTCAGCTTTTTTAAATAATTCATCTTCGGTTGCATTGCGTGTCGCTTCAACTGTTGAAAGTATGCCGCCACCTTGTTCTAAGATTTCTAAATATGAAACGCCTTGCCTTTTAAGTGACATTTCATGTTCACGTGAGCCACCATGCACGAGATGTGTATGTGCTTCGACCAATGCCGGCGAAACGACTTTACCTGTTGCATCAATAATTTCATTTGCTTCGTATTCATCTGAATGAGCGCCAGCATAAACAACCTTGCCATCTTTAACAACAACCGTACCATTTTCAACAATATTAAGTTCGTCTAATTCTTTTCCTTTTAAAGGGCGTTCTGTAGATTTCGGTAAAATTAATTCTTTGATATTTTGAATGATTAAATCGTTCATTATTTGTCTCCTTTACCTGTAATCATTGGAATGTTGATACCTTTTTCTTTAGCAACTTTTATTGCAGATTCATAACCTGCATCAGCATGTCTCACTACTCCCATACCCGGATCTGTAGTTAATACACGTCCTAATCTACGATCTGCACGTTCAGAACCGTCAGCTACTACGACCATGCCAGCGTGTAGAGAATAACCCATACCTACACCACCACCGTGATGGAATGAAATCCATGAACCGCCTGCTGCTGTATTAATTAAGGCATTGAGTATTGCCCAGTCACCGACTGCATCAGAACCGTCTTGCATACCTTCTGTTTCACGGTTCGGACTTGCAACTGAACCTGAATCAAGATGGTCTCTACCGATAACGATTGGCGCAGAAATTTCTCCATCTCTTACAAGTTTATTTAAAGCTAAGCCCATTTTCGCACGTTCTTCATAACCTAACCATGCAATACGTGATGGTAAACCTTGGAACGCAATTTTTTCTTGTGCTAAATCTAACCAACGGATAAGTTTTTCATTTTCTGGGAATATTTTTCTCATTTCTTCATCTGCACGTTCGATGTCTTTAGGGTCACCACTTAAAGCTGCAAAACGGAAAGGTCCTTTACCTTCACAGAATAACGGACGAATATATGCTGGAACAAATCCTGGGAAATCAAAGGCATTTTCTAATCCATTATTAAATGCAACTTGTCTAATATTGTTACCATAATCAAACGCAACTGCACCATTTTTTTGGAATTCTAGCATCAATTCCACATGTTTTCTCATAGAATCTTGTGCTTCTTTCACATATTGTTTTGGATCTTTCTCACGAATCGCTTTAGCTTCTGCTAATGAATATCCTTGTGGTACATAACCATTTAGTGGGTCATGTGCGCTTGTTTGGTCTGTAACAATATCAATCTTAAATCCTTTGTCTAAGATTGCTTTATGTATATCTACTGCGTTTCCTACTAAACCAATGGATAAAGGCTCTCCTTTATCGCGTGCCTCTTCAGCCAAGCGTAATGCCTCATCTAAATCATGTGTTTTAACATCACAGTATCGTGTTTCGATACGTTTATCAATGCGTGTTTCATCTACATCCACACCAATTACAACGCCACCGTTCATTGTAACGGCAAGTGGTTGAGCTCCACCCATACCACCCAGTCCAGCTGTTAAAGTAATTGTACCGTTTAATTTGCCATCAAAATGTTGATTTGCAAGTTCACCAAATGTTTCATATGTTCCTTGTACAATACCTTGTGAACCTATATAAATCCAACTACCTGCAGTCATTTGACCATACATCATTAAACCTTTTTTATCTAACTCGTTAAAATGATCCCAATTTGCCCACTCTGGTACAAGTACAGAGTTTGAAATTAACACACGTGGTGCTTCTTCATGTGTTTTAAAAACAGCGACAGGTTTACCTGATTGTACTAACATCGTTTCATCCGCTTCTAATGAACGTAGTGTTTCTTCAATCGCTTCAAAAGCTTCCCAATTACGAGCTGCTTTACCAATCCCACCATAAACGACTAAATCTTCAGGACGTTCTGCTACTTCTGGATCAAGATTGTTGTACAACATTCTAAGTACGGCTTCTTGTTCCCAACCTTTACACTCAATGTCTAACCCTTTTTTTGCTACTATTTTTCTCATGAAAAATCACTCCTATTTTAATGAATTTATCCTTTGTTTAAATACAATGACTAAAAAATCCATAATGCAAATGGTATTGTAATCAATAAAGTCAGAACTACACGCTCAAACCAAATGATGACCAATTTTCCAACTGAAACTTTGATTTCCGTAGAAAGAATCACAGGTACCACACTTGAAAAGAAAATAATGGCAGAAACACTCATCACAGCAACTGTAAATCGTGTAGCTAAATCGGCTGTTTGAGCAATCGCTGCTGGCAACAGCATCTCAACAATTGAAATCGTTGATGCTTGCGCCAAAACAGCAACATCTTTGACCGGAAATATACTTATAAATGGATAAAAAATATAAGAAATGTATTCAATTATGGGTGTATATTCCGCAATAATTAGTCCTAAAAAGCCTATAGACATTATTGATGGCAATATCGCAATTGTCATCGTAACCCCATCTCGTAGATTTTCTACGACATTTTCAATCAAAGATTTCGACCGTTCTACTGCTAGTTTAGCTTCTAACCATGACTCCTTTAATAGAGGCATATCTCTGCGAACTTCTTTTTTGTACGGTTGTGCTTGATACGTCGTGTTTTTCTCAAATCTTATAGGTGGGAGTTGTACTGTAATAGCAGTTACGATAAATGTTACTGCGAGTGTAAACCAAAAATAAAGATTCCAATGTTCAATGATGCCTAATGTATTAGCAACAATAATCATAAATGTTGCAGATACTGTCGAGAATCCAGTTGCTACCACGACAGCCTCTTTATGTGTATACCCACCATCTTTATAGACTCTATTTGTAATAAGTAGTCCAATAGAATAACTGCCTACAAACGATGCGACGGCATCTACAGCTGACTTACCAGGTGTTTTAAATATTGGTCGCATGATTGGTCTACATATAACCCCAATAAATTCTAACAATCCAAATCCAACTAAAAATGATAAAAATATAGCACCAATTGGTATTAAAACACTTAACGGTATAGCCAACTTTTCATACAAAAACGGACCAATGCTATCTTTCAATACAAAATTTGGTCCAAAGTTGAACACAACCATCAATGCAATCACAATCCCAATGACTTTAAAAAAACTAAAAATCAGATCCGTTTTGGATTGATTCCATTTCTTATTTATAAAAGGATGTATTGCACCAATAATAATTAAAATCAACACATAATATGGCAATATTGGATGAATCAAAGCTGTAATCCATTGCACAATATGATCAATCATAATTGTCGACTGACCATTAATCGTAATGGGTACAAAGAAAAATATAATGCCAATAAAACTATAAATGAAAAATTTCCACATGTACTTCACGCCCCTTACATGAAAGTACATCTCCCTCTATATTTCTCAGTATAGTATGATAAGATATAGACTACCAATATAAATAAACTAATTATTGATAACTTAAAACTATAAACAAGTTAAATACTAAGAGGTGTTTACTATGAAAATCATACAATTGGAATACTTTGTTGCCGTCGTAAACTACAATAGTTTTACCAAAGCAGCTAATTTTTTACATATCAGTCAGCCCTCCCTTACAACAACAATTAAAAAAATGGAAGCAGACTTAGGCTATGATCTATTAATGCGCTCCACTAAAGATATTAAAATCACTGAAAAAGGTATTCACTTTTATAATTATGCCCAACAACTGATTCAAAATTACCATCAAACATTAGAAAAAATGCATGACCTTAAAATGGGCCATGTGGCTAAAATTAAAATTTCAATATTAGAGTCTACAAATCAATGGATTTCGCAAATATTGGCTACACATTCTAAACTCAACGATGCACAAACCTATCTTATTTCTGAAGTGCATGATCAAAGTAGAATTATCGAATTATTAATCAACTTCGAAAGTCATGTTGCTTTTACAAATGAACAAATCGGACATGAGGCTATCACTTCTATCCCACTATATGAAGAATCATATGTGTTACTTACGCCTAAAAATGCTTTTCCTAATACACATACAACATCCATTGCGCATCTTCCTTTGATTCTACCAACTAAAGGTTCGCAAGTGCGTAAACACCTTGATGATTATTTTAATCGCATGAATATACATCCAAACATTGTGATTGAAGTAGATCGTTTTGAAGCAGCTACTAATTTTGTTCACAGAGGTCTAGGCTATGCTGTAATTCCACGCGTATATTATCAATCATTCAATGCACGTGATTTAGATGCTATAGATATTAAACCTAAATTGACGCGTTCGATTTATATCAACTACCTAAAAAAAAGAAAACACGCTTCACGCGTGCTTTCTTTCATCGATCAATGTGTCGATTATTGGAATTTTAAAGAATGAAATGATGTAAAAAATTAGCCGACAATTTTGCAGTTCTTTGATCAATATCATATTTAGGATTTGTTTCTGCGATGCTAATCGAAGCCACTTTTTCATTTGGAATAATACGTTTTGCCAATTCAAGTACAATATGCGGCGTCAAACCTAGTACACCATTGGCGCTCACACCAGGTGCAAATGCACTATCAATTGCATCCATGCAAATCGTAAACATAATTACATCATGATCATGTACAAATCGTTCGACTTTATCTTTAATCGGAGGAGAAATTTGATGTAAGAGCTCATCTGCATATACATAACCAATACCTCTTGCTTCAGCATAGTCAAACAAGGATTGTGTATTGCCACTTTGTTGAATACCTAATACAAGATAATCCGCTTGGTTATCCTGTTCCAAAATTTGTCTGAAACTTGTTCCAGAAGTTGAACCAGGTGCTTCTCTCGTGTCAAAATGTGCATCTATGTTTATGACACCTATAGTTGCATCAGGATATGCTTCTCTTGTGCCTAAATACTGTGCGTATGCAATGTCATGTCCACCGCCAAGTAAAAAGGTTTGATTATGCTTTTGTATTGATTTAGCAACTAAATGTCCAAATTCAATTTGTGTGTCTTCTAATCGTTCATGATCATGCAGTACATTACCATAATCATAAATCTTTGATTGCCTAATGACAGGTAAATTAGCAAATGTTTTCTTTATGGCGTTTGGTCCTTCCTTAGCACCAGTACGCCCTTTATTAAGCTCAACACCTTTATCGACTTCATAACCTAACACGCCTACACCGTGACGTGCTTCATCATAATTGTCTTCAATGTTACGAAACGCTATGGTTTGAAAGTGTCTAAACTGTGATTCATCTGTTTCACTATCCAATCTTCCAGTCCAAAGATCGCGTTGTGCTAGTTTATACATAATGCTCCTCCTTTAAACTATTATTCACTAAAAAGTATACGCTTACATTTTCTTCAATTCAATTTATAATTATATTTACCCATTTGAACAACCTATTATTTCAAAATTTAGCAATAAATATTTCAATTTAATGTTATATTTTCTCCAAACTATTACATTTCAATGATAAAACAGGAATTTAATTTATTTATCCCCCATAAATATGTATAATTAGGTACAAATGATTTTTTTGAAACCCTATTGGAGGTTACATAATGAATACAAAACGTATACCAGGTTTTCAATGGGCAATGATGATTTTTATATTCTTTATTATTGCTTATGCATCACCTATTATACTAAAAGATTTACAAAGCTCTGTTCCATTCAAAGCGTTCGTCTTTGATATGAGTACAATTGCACCATTTATTGCAATGATTATTTGTATTGCAGTATTTAAAGACAAAGGCACTCAAATAGAAAGTTTAAAATTTACAATAAGTTTAAAAGTAATTGAACGTCTTATACTAGCACTTATTTTACCTTTAATCATTTTTATAATAGCCATGATAAGCTTTAATATATTTGCAGATAGCTTTGTTCTATTACAAGCTAAAGATTTATCTGTATCAGTCTTTACGGTTCTCATAGGACAACTTGTAATGGCATTCCTAGTTGAGATTGGATTCCGTTCTTATTTACAACATATTGTTGAAAATAAGATGAATACTTTCTTCGCTTCCGTCATTGTTGGTATTATGTATGCCGTTTGGAATGCGAATATTGCATTTAGCGTTGAATTCGCAATGTTTAGTTTCTTATACTCATTTGCTTTTTCAATGATTATTGGTGAATTAATTCGTTCAACAAAAGGACGTACAATATATATCGCAATGGTCTTTCACGCGGCAATGTCATTTGGTTTAGTGTTCTTATTTAATGAAGAATTAGGTGAAGTGTTTGCAATGAAAGTGATAGCACTTTCTACAGTAGTTGTAGCTATCGTTTACCTATTACTTAGCTTAATCATTCGCGTGTTACTCTACTTCTTTACTAAACGTAATTTAGAGGAAGTTGACGAAAACAATTACCTAGATCACGTTAATGATGATAGTGAAGATTATGTAAATACTGAATCGCCAGAAAAAGATCAACATCAAGCAGACTTAGATTCAGACACAACAGCACATAGCCATTCACCGGCACATTCAGATAAAGAAACAAACTCAGATAATCTAACAAACAATGATACGCAATCACATCAAAGTGAACAAGATGCGAGTCGCAATAATATTATTACTGAAAATACACCGAACAATGAATCTATTCAGCATGAGCAAACAGACTCACGTGCTAACAGTGCGGTGGAAGCATCTACTGAAAAAGCACACACTGACACATCTTCTGATGATTTAAAATCAAGTGCAAGATACGCTTCAAATCGTAAATCTTCTGCAGTTAGTGATGCGCAAGCAGAGATAGAGCAAGATCAACGTGAAGATACAACTTTAGATGATTACCATACGGAGGACACTCGTGATCATACACATGAACGTACCTCTTTCGATAGAAATAACAAGCGTAGCCATCGTCGCTAACAGCCGTTTATAAAGCATTAGAAACATGTCTATTTGAACAAACGAAAACACCGCTATTCCTACATCTTTTGGAATAGCGGTGTTTACTTATTTCTCTATAATTCTAACACCAGAAGTTGTTCCGATAATCGCTTGATCTGTAATATTCAAGAAGTATCCTGTTTCTAAAACACCAATGAGATGAATGAGGTATTCATGCATTTCCATAGGTTTGATACGTTCGTTAAGTACGACATCCAAAATATAATTACCATTATCTGTAATGAATGGGACGTCATCAACCATACGCCGTGTCACAAGCAAATTGTCATACGCAGTAATTTTTTTTGAAACTAACAACCAATTAAACTTATCTACTTCTACTGGTAATTTAAATGTTTGACCTAAATAATCTACACATTTACTCTCATCAGCTAAGACGATAAATCGATTCGCCATAGCATCTATAACCTTTTCTCTAAATAAGGCACCACCGCCACCTTTAATCAGATTCAGGTCGTTATCAACTTCATCTGCACCATCAATTGCAATATCTATTTTTTCTACATCATTCACATCAACAACACGAATGCCTTGTTCCTTAGCGATGAACGCCGTCTTATTAGACGTACATACACCTGTTATATCGATTTGCTCTTGCTCAAGTTTTTCTGCAATTTTTGGGACAAGCAATTCAATTGTTGATCCAGAGCCGATACCAACAATCATACCATCTTTGATTTGTGCCAATGCATCATTAAATGTACTCATTTTCAACTGTTTCTTATCCATCATGCTTCCCCTTTTACATTGTACTTTTATTATTATTGTACATGAGATTCAATCAAATACCTAGACGAAAAATAATTTTCTACGAGTAATTCATCTCATTACTTGCATAATTAATGGTTTGTTTTAAAATTAAAATAATTACAAGATGGGGGTACAACAATATGATTTACGTATTAGATGCTATTTCAACCGGTAAAATACAAGATTTGCCATATAGTACTAAAAGACAAATGCGTTCTGCATTAAATAAAGAAAAAATTATAGGACACATGTGGCTCTCTAAAATAGGGTTCGCTGAGGATGAACAAGAATACAAAGATCACGGTGGTCCAGATAAAGCTGTATGCTTATACAGTAAACATAATTATGATTTATGGAGAGATGATGTTAACAAGCTTCCTGATTATGCAATGTTTGGTGAAAACCTAACTGCTCAACATTTAGATGAGCGAGATGTACATTTTGGTGATCAATTTCAGTTGGGCGAGGCTATTTTAGAGGTATCAGAAATTAGAGAACCATGTTGGAAAATACAAGAAAAGTATAAAATACCTGATTTAGTCAAACGCATGTCTCGCACTTGTAAAACTGGCTTTTATTTTCGAGTTGTTCAAGAAGGTAATGTCCCTGCAGACGCACACTTAAAACTATTAACACGTGCAGATAATGAGACGAAGCTTTCAGTATTCGAGCTCAATGACCTATATTATAATGACAATAAAAATATCGAACGTTTACAATACGCACTTAAAAATCCTTATCTTACTACTACACGAATTTCAAAGCTTGAACGTTTTTTAAATCGTGCAAATAAAACACAAAAATAATGCACTTATAATTAATAAGGGAGTAAAGCAACATTGTCTCATTCTATGAGTTGTGTCGCCTTACTCCCGTTTGTATATATGTTTATTTTTCAGAAATTTTGTATGATGTTTTAGAATAAAATGGTTGATTTGCTTCTAAAATAGATGGTGCATCGTTACCCAATAAATTAATATCATTCGGTAAATATTGTGTTTCCAAAGTGAAACCTGAATGTGCCTTATAAATGTTAAAATCACTTTCCCAACCAGCCGTATCATTAAACGTGTAAATAACAATATTAGGCATATCTGTATTAACTTTTAATACAAAATGTTTATTTTCAACTGTCATTTCTTGTCCGCCAATATCAAATGGATGATCTATACCACCAAATTGTGTCATTTGTTGTTTCAATACAGGGGATTCACTATTAAAAATATCTTTAAATTGAACACTTTCTGCTTTAAATACTTCTACTAGATTCAATGGCTTCATATCTTTAACAATATTATCATCGCCTAGTAGATACATATCTAATTTAGAACTTGAAATACTATGATTATCAATAACGTTATTGTCTCTATTTAAATTGAAATAAACATGGTTCATAGGATTGAATAATGTTTTTTCTGTAGCAACTGCTTTATATTCAATCGTCCATTTGTGATCGACATCATATGTATGTATCACTTCTAAGTCAATATCACCCGGGAAATAATCATCTTCACTTTTAATTGTTGTTGAAAAAATAACTTTCACTTGTCCAACTTGTTCTTCTATTTTATATTCAAAGAAACGGCGCTCTATACCCTTTGGTCCACCATGTAAATTATGACCACCATTGTTAGCATCTAATACGTATGTTTTACCATCTAATTCAAACGTTGCATTCGCAATTCTACCACCATAACGACCAATCGTAGCACCAAAGTTATATGGATTATCTTCATAAAATTCATCAGCTTCTACGACATTCCCTAGTACAATATTATTATCGTCATACTTCCATGATACAATTCTCGCTCCATAGTTAGTGAAAACAATTTTTGTTTCTTCATTATCAATTTTAATCAAATCAATACCATTACTTTGACTTTCTACTTTTGCAAACATCATTCATTACTCCCTTTCAAACATTGTACTTTTAATGTTTAGATATGACATTCAATCATGCGTATATCTCAAATTTTGACAACAACATGCTACTCATTTATGCCGGGGGGTACCTTCATAAATATAAGTCAGTAGTCTTCAATTTCAAGATGACAATAAACAGATGTTCCCTCATCAATTTCTCATAATCAAACGTCTAATGACACATACGACTGACTATCAAACGCAACGATCGCATTGTCCCTATATGCTTCCCTCATAACATATAGTTGGTAAAGGCGCTTCGTATTGTGCCAATTTCGAAAAATAATATCTTTATATTGTGGCGTAGATATAACATATTTTTTATATGTACTCTAAATTCTATCAGACAATATTGATAATTGTTATATTTTTTTCTGATTTTATACTAAAAAATGCTAAAATTATGTATTTATACGCTGCCTTCTTTTGCTATTTTTCAAAATTATTTTTAATAATTTATACTTGACTAATCGTAGGAATGGGAGTAGGACAGAAATTCATTTCTCTAATAA
>Ga0209547_100167_pt1 | contig 10272 bp, 12 predicted proteins | sample UppTromicrDC3115_FD_185843 | JGI IMG/M metagenome (GOLD analysis project Ga0209547, IMG submission 185843) | Upper troposphere microbial communities from Oklahoma, USA - DC3-115 (SPAdes) (version 2) | ecosystem: Environmental > Air > Outdoor Air > Unclassified | place: USA: Oklahoma | collected...
GATAAACCCGACACAGGTGGAGGATCCGAGAATCCAGACAAGCCGGATAAACCCGACACAGGCGGAGGATCTGAGAATCCAGATAAACCCGACACAGGTGGAGGATCTGATAAACCGGATAAACCGGATAAACCGGATAAACCCGATGCTGGTGGAGGAAGCGAAACACCAGGAAGTGGCGGTGGTTCAGGCACTCCAGATCAGCCTAACAAACCCGATATGCCAAATAATGGTGGAACAGGCAACTCAAATCCATCTGGAAATCATGGTGGGAATCAAAATGGTACAAACCCATCTCCAAATCCATCACAACCTAACCAATCAGGTACAAATCATCAAAATCATACAGGACAACAACCTTCAAATCATCAAGGAAATAATAGCGGTAATGGTAATAGCACGAATAGCCAAGGATACACACAACCAAATAATGGCAGTACAAATCACCAAACACGTCCATCGAATGAGCGTCAATGGTTAAATCGATTTGATCAAATGTCTGCAGGTTCATTTAAATATAATCCGTTTATTTTAAATCAAATCAAACAATTAAGCTCAAATAGTGAAAATGTATCAGATAGAGAATTATCTAATATACTAAGAAAGCAAAATTTTTCTGATAATCGATTTTTAAATGAATTACAAAAGGGTACAAACTACTTTAAATTTCAGTATTTTAATCCTTTGAAAAATAGAGATTATTATAAAAATTTAGATAGACAAGTTTTAGCATTGATTACAGGAGATATTGGGTCAATGCCAGATTTGAAAAAACCGGTTAGTAAGGATTCATCTGGAAAATATGAATATCATTCAAGTAGTGACGAAGAAATGACACAAACAAAAGATAAATCATCAACTAATGCTATGGATATTAAATTTGAACGTGCACTTTTTGCATCAATTACAGCTATGCTCATTATTTTCATAGGTGTTGTTTTAGGATATATTGTAAATCGTAAAAAAAGAAAACAAATAAATTAGAATCATAAAAAAGGAAGCACGTATGCGATGATGCGTACGTGCTTCCTTTTATGTTTAAAATATGAAATGAAATATGAATGACGTGGACTCTTGCATTTGTTTTAATTTTTCAGGTCCTACTAATACTTGAATAAGGACAACGAAGCCATTTTGCATCATGTGAATCAAAATAGGTACCCATATGCGTTTAGTTAGAGTATATAATCCAGCGAAAATAAAGCCCATACCAAAATAGATGATAAAGAATGATGGGTCCGCATGTGCAGCACTGAAAATTACAGAGCTTACAATTGCAGCTATCAAGAACTTAATTTTTTTATTAGCGTGAATGATTTGGTATAGTTCGCCAAATATTACTTTTCTAAAAACAAATTCTTCTAAAATAGGACCGACCACAGATATTAAAATAATGAAAAGTGGGATTTCTTGTGCAACTTTCATAAGTCGATCAGTATTTGGACTTGATTGTGGTGCACCTAATACGTACATATTAATCATGCCAGCAATAATTTGATAAATCATGACTGCAAAATATCCACCTAGTACCCATAGCGCGATAAATCGTTTTCTTGTTTTGGGTTCTTGTTCTAAACGTGTAGGATTAGAAATAAACTTATTCAGGATAGATATTAAAACTGCAGCAACTATGAATAAACCGACTTGAGTATAAATATTTGCGAAGAGTAGTTCTTTTTTGCTTAAATTGTCAAACACACCAACCATATGTAATAAAACGACACCGAATTGTGCTAAACCGTAAATAACTAATGTCAATATGGATACCCATAAACGAGACATAATGAACCTCCAAAATTTTATATGATATTTTATTTTATCGTAAAAAAGAGATTTAGACAAAATTAAAGGACGATGGTTTTAACTTGAAATGTTGACCAACTTTGATTATTATAGGAAATAGATTAGCACTCACCAACTTAAAGTGCTAAACATTTTATACTTTGAAGGAGGAACTAAAAATGTTAAAGCCATTAGGTAACCGAGTAATTATTCAAAAAACAGAGCAAGAGCAAACAACAAAAAGCGGTATTGTATTAACAGATAGCGCGAAAGAGAAATCCAACGAAGGTACGATAATTGCAGTAGGTGCAGGACGTATTTTAAAAGATGGTTCTCGTGTTGCTCCTGAAGTTAATGAAGGTGACAATGTGGTGTTCCAACAATATGCTGGAACAGAAGTTAAACGTGGTGACGAAACATACTTATCGTTAACGAAGATGATATTTTAGCAATTATTGAAGCATAAATAAATTTTAGACACATATAAATAAAACGAGATATAACAAAATATGAAACACATCATGGAGGTATAAAAGTTATGGCAAAAGATTTAAAATTCTCTGAAGATGCACGCCAAGCGATGTTGAGAGGCGTAGACAAATTAGCAAATGCCGTTAAGGTTACAATTGGACCAAAAGGTCGTAACGTTGTATTGGATAAAGAATATACTTCACCATTGATTACTAATGATGGTGTGACAATCGCAAAAGAAATTGAATTAGAAGATCCATATGAAAATATGGGGGCAAAATTAGTACAAGAAGTTGCTAATAAAACTAATGAAATTGCTGGGGACGGTACGACAACTGCTACAGTATTAGCACAAGCTATGATTCAAGAAGGTTTGAAAAACGTAACGAGTGGTGCCAATCCAGTAGGTTTGCGTCAAGGTATCGACAAAGCTGTTGAAGTAGCTATTAAAGCATTACATGAAATTTCACAAAATGTAGATAATAAAAATGAAATTGCTCAAGTAGGTTCAATTTCTGCTGCAGATGAAGAAATTGGTAAATATATTTCTGAAGCAATGGAAAAAGTAGGTAATGACGGTGTTATTACAATTGAAGAATCAAGTGGCTTTAACACAGAATTAGAAGTTGTAGAAGGTATGCAATTTGATCGTGGTTACCAATCACCATACATGGTTACTGACTCAGATAAGATGGTTGCTGAACTTGAAAGACCATATATCTTAATCACAGACAAAAAGATTTCTTCATTCCAAGATATCTTACCGTTATTAGAGCAAGTTGTTCAATCTAATCGTCCAATCTTAATTGTTGCTGACGATGTTGAAGGTGATGCTTTAACGAACATCGTACTTAACCGTATGCGTGGCACATTTACTGCTGTAGCTGTAAAAGCACCAGGTTTCGGTGATCGTCGTAAAGCAATGTTAGAAGACTTAGCTATCCTAACAGGTGCACAAGTAATCACAGATGATTTAGGTTTAGAGTTAAAAGATGCCACATTCGACATGTTAGGTACATCTAATAAAGCAGAAATTACAAAAGACAATACAACTGTTGTTGATGGTGATGGCAATCAAAATAGTATCGATGCACGCGTGAGTCAAATTAAAGCACAAATTGATGAGACAGATTCTGATTTTGATAAAGAAAAATTACAAGAGCGTTTAGCGAAATTAGCTGGTGGCGTTGCTGTGATCAAAGTTGGTGCTGCAAGTGAAACAGAACTTAAAGAACGTAAATTACGTATTGAAGATGCATTAAATTCTACTAGAGCAGCTGTCGAAGAAGGTATCGTTGCTGGTGGTGGTACTGCATTGATGAATGTGTACGATAAGGTAGCTAAAATAGAAGCTGAAGGCGATGTTGCAACTGGTATCAATATCGTATTAAAAGCTTTAGAAGCACCAGTACGTCAAATTGCTGAAAATGCTGGTTTAGAAGGTTCAATTATCGTTGAAAGACTTAAAAATGCAGATGTAGGTGTTGGTTTCAATGCAGCTACAAATGAATGGGTGAATATGTTAGAAGCAGGTATCGTTGATCCTACGAAAGTAACACGTTCATCATTACAACATGCTGCAAGTGTAGCCGCAATGTTCCTTACTACAGAAGCAGTAGTGGCAAACATTCCTGAAGACAATAATAATGACGCTCAAGCAGGTATGGGCGGAATGCCAGGTATGATGTAAAAAGTCATTGATAGTTACTAAAACTTTGATAAAATAAAATATTTTATTGACGCTATCCATTGGTCCATTGAACTTTTGGATAGCGTTTTTATGTTTTGAATTTTTGGCTAGAAAATTGATTGTATTACTAACATCAATTAAAAATTTTAAAATAAACAAGTAAAGTTTCGGCCAACTTTGTATTTTTTTCTATTTAAAAACGAAGAATTTTGCTATGATTAAATTATCATTTTAAGGAAGTGAATAAATGGATAAAAAACAAATTATTTTCACCATGTAGATCATAGAAAATTTCAAAATAGCTCTAAATATACACTTTGGATTTCGTTAATAATTACAATCATTTTTACTATTATTGAGTTTGCTGGAGGAATTGTTGCTAATTCATTAGCACTGCTTTCAGATTCATTTCATATGTTAAGTGACGTATTAGCATTAGGTTTATCAATGGTTGCTATATATTTTGCAAGCAAAGCACCTACTCAAAAATATACTTTTGGATTTTTAAGATTAGAAATTATAGCAGCTTTTCTTAACGGTTTAGCCTTAATGGTTATCTCTTTATGGATATTATATGAAGGCATTGTAAGAATTATTCATCCGCAGCAGGTTGAAAGTGGTTTAATGGTATTTATTGCTAGTATTGGACTGATAGTAAATATCATATTAACACTGATTTTTAGTCAGATCTTTGAAGAAAGAAGACAATGTCAATATTCAAAGCGCGCTGTGGCATTTTATGGGAGATTTATTAAATTCTGTAGGTGTTATTGTGGCTGTAATTTTAATACATTTTACTGGATGGTATATTATCGACCCAGTGATTAGTATCATTATATCTTTAATCATTTTAAATGGTGGTTTTAAAATAACGGAAAATGTATGGAAAGTGTGCCGGATGAATTTCAAACAGATGCCATTATAGATGATATGAAATCAGTTGAAGGTGTCATTGATGTCTATGAATTTCATTTATGGAGTATCACAACAAACCATAGTTCATTAAGTGCACATGTCGTATTGAGTGATAAGTATATCCAGTCTCCTTATGCAACGATAAATAAAGTATCTGAGTTATTGAGAAATAAACATGGTTTGGAACATGTAACACTACAAATTGAAAATATTGATTTAAATCATCTAGAGGAAGCATATTTTAAACAATATCAGTAAGCAATTTGCGAGTTTAGTTTAGTATTTCTATATAAAAAGATAAATACTTTATATAATATGAATGCATTGAAGCAATTTAGGGTAATATAGAAAAGTATAATTAGTAACGGTTCTTATACATGATTTAATATGTTTTTCATTTTTAATATGAAAGGGAGCTAAATTATGACAAAAGCAACAGTTTATGAGGTTATTGATTCGGGTGTTCATTATTTAATGTCAGCATACGATAATTGGAATAATGAACAGTTACTCGATGACAAGATTGATGCATTCCCCAACACAATTCATTGGCAGTATGGACATGTATTGACGATTTTCGAAAGTGCATTATCACTATGTGAACAGAATGAAGTTGATATTGTGAAATATACAAGCCTATTCGGATATGGTACATCACCACAACAATGGGGAGATGAAGATATCCCTTCTATAGACGAAATATTTAGTTACTTAAAAACATTACCGGATCGTGCTAGAAAACTGACTGACGAACAGTTAGAACTAGAGCTTACAGAGACTATTGCAGGTTGTAACACGTTAAATGAATTACTTGTACTCAATGCAATTCATATACCACTACATGCAGGAAAAATTGAAGAAATGTCACGTATATTAAAACAACAACAATAATAAAAACCGGAGATTGTCCATTTTAGACAATCTCCGGTTTTTTATGAAAATTTATTTATTTTTGTAAGTCCGCAATTGCTTTAGCAATAGAATCGAATACGTGTGGTATATCTTCTTTTTCAATACAGCTAAATGCGATACGAATATCTGTACTATTTAATGCAATAATACCTATTGAATATTCATTGATAAGATGTAAACGTAATTGTTCTGGATCAACGTTGTTTACTTTTAATGCCATAAAATAGCCAGAATTAAAATCATATGCTTGCCAATATGAAGTGTATTGTTTGTCATAAACGACTGATTTAGTGACTTCATATCTTGCTTGTAATGTATCAATATTCTGTTGGATTTCTTTATTAAAAGTATCAGCATTTTCTAATACATATTTGACTGCACTCTGAGAAGGCATTGGCCCACTAGAAATATTACTTCTAATTAATCCTTTTACTTTAGCTTCTAATACTTGTTTAGTTGTCTCATTTGATACACCAAAGCTAATAAATCCAACACGGAGTCCCCATGCAAAAAATTCTTTGGTAGCACCATCCAAACGAATTGGCAGCACATTATCCATGTGTAAATTTGTTAATGCAGTAAATAAGGATTGTGTATATACATCTTCGTAGAACAAACCGTAATAAGCGTCATCTACGAGCGCAATGACATTTGTCCCACGTTCTGCTAAAGATTTAATAGCTTCAACAATAACTTTCACTTCATCTTTAGTAGGTGTGTAACCAGTAGGGTTATTTGGATAATTCAAAATGAGCATGACTTTGTCTTTTTTATAATTTTCAAGAGAAGAAATTAAATGTTCTGTTGTAAAATGACCATCTTCATCAAAAATATCATACGTATCAATTTGAGCACTGTGTCTAGTACTATATACAAGTTTATAATTTCCCCAATTATGTGTAGGTAATAATATTGTATCACCACTATCTACGAACATATCTGCAACTAATGATAAGCCATGCGTTAAAGCATTGGTTAAAATAGGTCGTGTCATGTCTGTAGGCGTTAAATCAGGATTTTCTTTTAACATTTTTTGTTGCCATAAATCGCGTAACGACTCGATACCTTGTGGTGGTGCGTAAGGAAAGATTTCATCTGGCTCAAGTTTAGTAAAAACATCATTTAGTGTATTTGCATACATTTTGCCATGTTTGTGTGTAGCCATACCAATCGTAGCATTATATTTCGTAGATTTAGCTTCTGCAGACTGAGATAAAATTCCTTTTGGATAGTACATTAGTTTACCTAAATCTGATAGCATATCAGCAATTTCAGGGTTTGATTTAGATAATTGTTCATTTAAATCTAAGGCTAAAGGATTCATATTGTAGGTCAACCTCTCTTTACTTTTTCAGTGATACTTATATATTATCTTGAAATAGCTTAAAATTAAAGTATCGTAACTATATTGGACTTGAATTTTAAAAAATCTGCACATTTTTACGAACATACGTTCTGTTTTATGTTAAAATATAGTCAGGCCATCGAAATCCTGCATGGTACTTTTTTCTGTGGGAGGTGTAATATGATATCGTGGTGGCAAGAAATGATTACAACTTTATTAACAGGTAGCTTACTTGTTGTATTCCGTGTTTGGTTAGAAAGTAAATGGAAAGACAAATAGGTGGCCTTACACAAAAAAACCCCAAGTCTGATGGCGCAGACTTGGGGTTGTGTAATATAATTCGTGGATACAATTGCAATTTTATCATCATCGTTATAATTCTGCAAACAATAAATTGAATTGTGCATTATAGATCACGTTGACTAATTTATTTAATAATAAGACATATAACATAGCGTTATCCTTTGCATGGTAATAAAACTTAAATTTCATATAATGATACAATGTAGATAATAATAAAAACTATTAATTTCATCATGTCATGCTTAGCATAAATCTAATAATTTGATACAATGTAATTGTTTGAGGTGAAAATATGAAACATTTAACGAAAATATTTGTAATTATTGCGATTGTCTTGTTTATTGTTGGCTATTATTTACAAGCTACGGGCCAAGAAGATTCTGGAATTAAACTGTTGATTGCTGCTATCATGTTTATGATTTGTGCTTTTATTAATCGAAATAATAATAACGTAAAAACAAAAAGCAATAATAAAAAGAAACATACAATATCAGAAATTCGTTTATATACGTCTTTCAAAGTAATCACTGTTGTTAGTGAGCATTTTGAAAGGCGTTCTTTTTGTGTTTGTAGTTTGATTGGAAACACTACGAAAAACTAAAATATTAAAAAGTATACAATTAATTGTTATTTTCCTCTTTACAAGTGTGTATATATTGTATATATTGTGTATATACAGTTGTAGGGGAGGACGTCCATGAAAATACTTTTGAAAAATAGTAGTGAACGACCCATTTATGAACAAATTAAGCAACAAATTAAAGAGAACATATTAAAGGGATATGTTGCACCGGGTGAACATTTACCGTCAATGAGAGAATTGGCGCATGATTTAAGTGTGAGCGTGATTACTACGAAACGTGCTTATGAAGATTTGGAAAAAGATGGTTTTGTATTCACAATTAGGGGCAAAGGCACCTTCGTGAAGCAACAAGATAGTTCAATTTTAAAAGAGAAGCAATTTATTGTGATTGAATCTCTGGCGAAATCTATTAGTAAAGAAGCTAAGACCATTGGCATGTCTTTACCTGAATTACAAGAAATCATAGAGCTGATTTTTGAGGAGGGTGAAGAATGAACGCAATAGAATTGAATGCTGTGAGCTATCAGCATAAAGAATTCAAATTAAGCGATGTTTCTTTTCAAGTTCCTCAAGGATTTGTGACAGGTTTTATTGGCGCTAATGGTGTAGGTAAGACAACAATTATTAGATTGATTATGGATTTAATTGAACCAGATAAAGGTGAGATTTATTTATTTAATAAATCTATGAATGAACATGCTGTCGAGATTAAAGATAGAATTGGGTTTGTTTATTCAGAATTATATCTAAATGAAAAGTGGACTGTGAAAAAAATTGAGTCATACATAGCCCCCTTTTATAGTCGGTGGGATCATAATCGATTTCTCTTTTACTTGGATAAATTTGGTTTAGCTTTTAATAAGAAAATCAAAACCTTTTCAACTGGGATGAAGATGAAATTGTCTATCGCAATTGCCTTTAGCCATCATGCAGAACTCTTTATTTTGGATGAACCAACTTCGGGGTTGGATCCGATTGTTAGGAATGAAGTATTAGACATTATTCAAGCAGAGTTAATTGATGAAGGTAAATCGGTGTTTATTTCTACACATATTATTTCAGACTTAGAAAAAATTGCTGATTATCTCGTTTATATTAAAGATGGAAAAATTATCTTGGATCAATTTTTAGATAATATTTTGAATCAATATCAAATAGTGAAAGGTGACGTCAGTCAGTTAGACGATGAACTTAAATCATTATCGTATTATGTTGAAATGAATAAGACGGGTTACACGGTACTTACAACACATGCGAATGTGTTTAAAGAATTGTTTGGTAATGAGGTTGCAATTACAAAGCCAACAATAGAAGAACTGATGGTTTATCTTGAAAAAGGTCATCACGATGCGAGTCAGCATGTAGATGGGGAGGTCAGTACGTGAAGCATTTACTGATTAGAAATATTAAGTTACGTAAATGGACAATTATCATTTACAGTTTGTTACTACTGATTTCTCCGCTACAGTTAATTATTGACAATAACTCTATTTATACAAAAGTATTATATTCTACGGTAGCAATGTTGTTACTATTTGTATCGGTACTTGATTCAGGTCATGTGTTTCGTTTGAATGCTAAACTTGGACACCCAATGGCATATGACTTTTTTGGAAGCTTACCCGTATCGAAAAGAGATATGCTTAATGCAAATTATGTAACAATGATTATATTTACGCTAGTTGGGGCAACTATATTATCTTTGTTTAACATTCCAAATTCTAATGTTGCGGCTAGTGAAATCAACTTTAATTTGACATTACCTTATTCCTATATTGCAATCAATTTCTTTGCAATTCCGATTGCATTTAAACGGTATGCCGAACAGAAAACCGATTACATTTCTTATTTAATGTATTTATTGGTAATGCTTATTATAATACCAATCGTTGCAGTGCTTTTGGCATTAGCGGCGGTAAGTATATTTAAAGTTCAGATTACAATTCTTGATTATGTTGAACCTGCTTTTAATTATGGGTTCTTAGCTTTGAGTATTGTTTTCCTTGTCATGAATTACTGGATTCAATATAAAAAATTATTTAAAAAATAAAGGAGGCGCATTTATGCAATTAAAAAATATTACAAAAACGTATGGCGATAACACTGTACTCGATAATATTGAATTTGATTTTGGTCATAGCCAAATTGTTGGCTTGATTGGTAAAAATGGTGTCGGAAAGACAACACTTATGAAAGTTATGAATGGAAATATCATCAATTATAAAGGTGATGTTAAATTAGGTAGTAAAGAAAATATTGGTTATTTAATTA